>Ga0209800_10000056_pt1 | contig 275048 bp, 233 predicted proteins | sample Higcelweek8metaG_FD_187174 | JGI IMG/M metagenome (GOLD analysis project Ga0209800, IMG submission 187174) | Freshwater pond sediment microbial communities from the University of Edinburgh, under environmental carbon perturbations - High... | ecosystem: Environmental > Aquatic > Freshwater >...
GGGGCGGACAGGTGGGGCGGACATGTGGGGCGGACATGTGGGGCGGACATGTGGGGCGGACATGTGGGCGGACATGCGGGCGGAGCCGGACGGGACTTGTGGCCTAGTGCCATGCCCGGGCCGGACCGCTAGCATGCAACGCCTGCCAATCCTTGTCCAAGCGGCGCTGTCCGGCGTGGTCGCGCATACGGGGATGGCTTTCCCGGCGGAGCGTTTCAAGCGGCCCTGTGCCCGGCTCCCCCGCACCCTCTTCACGCTTCAAGGAGTTCCGCATGTCCATCGCCAGTCCGCGTCTGCCCCTGCTCAAGCATGGCCTGCTCGCGCTTTCGTTGTCGGTCGCCCTCGGTGGCGGCCTGTCCCTGCTGCCGGTCGATGCGCAGGCCCAGGCCCGGTCCGCACGCAGCGCGGATGTCGACATCCCGTACCAGCAGTTCACCCTGCCCAACGGCCTGCGCGTGATCGTGCACACCGACCGCAAGGCGCCGATCGTGGCGGTGAACATCTGGTACCACGTGGGCAGCAAGGACGAGCCGGCCGGACGCAGCGGTTTCGCGCATCTGTTCGAGCATCTGATGTTCAACGGCTCCGAGAATCACCCGGGCGAATTCTTCGACCCGTTCGAGCTGGTCGGCGCCACCGACCAGAACGGCACCACCAATCAGGACCGCACCAACTACTTCCAGAACGTGCCCACCACCGCGCTGGACATGGCGCTGTGGATGGAATCCGACCGCATGGGCCACCTGCTCGGCGCCATCGACCAGGCGACGCTGGACGAACAGCGCGGCGTGGTCCAGAACGAGAAGCGCCAGGGCGAGAACCAGCCCTACGGTCAGGTCTGGGAGCTGCTGGGCAAATCCCTGTATCCGAAGGGCCATCCCTACAACCACAGCGTGATCGGCTCGATGGCCGACCTCAACGCGGCGTCGCTGGACGACGTGAAGAACTGGTTCCGCACCTGGTACGGCCCGAACAACGCGGTGCTGGTGCTGGCCGGCGACATCGACCTGGCCACCGCCAAAGCGAAAGCGACCAAGTACTTCGGCCACATCCCGGCCACGCCGACCATGGCGCAGCCGAAGGTGGATGTCTCGCCGCTGGCGACGGATTCCCGCTCCACCCTCACCGACAAGGTGCCGCAGGCGCGGATCTTCCGCGTGTGGAACGTGGCCCAGGCCGGTACCGTCGACATCGAGCGCCTGCAGCTGTTCGCCCAGGTGCTGGGCGGCAGCCGCGCCTCGCGCCTCGATCAGCGCCTGTTCTTCCGCGACAAGCTGGTCGACAACGTCAGCGCCAGCGCCGACTACTCGCAGCTCAGCTCGAACTTCATGATCAGCGCCACCGTGAAGCAGGGCGTGGACCCGGCCAAGGTCGAAGCCGCCATCGATGAGGAGCTGAAGGCCCTCCTGCGCGACGGCCCGACCCAGGTCGAACTGGACCAGGCCCGCGCCGTGATCAAGGCCGGCTTCATCCGCGGCGTGGAGCGCATCGGCGGTTTCGGCGGCAAGGCCGACGTGCTGGCCGAATGCGCCGTCTACACCGGCAACCCCGGCTGCTTCCGCAACAGCCTGAAGACCATCAACACCGCCACCATCGCCCAGATCAAGACCGTCGGCGCCAATTGGCTCGGCGCCGGCAAGGGCAGCCACACCCTGGTGGTGACCCCGGGCGAGCGCAAACCGCTGCCCGAAGACGCTGCGGTCACGCCGGCGGCGCTGACCCTGCCCCCGGTGGACAAGAAGTACCGGACCACGGCCAGCACGGTGGACCGCAGCACCGGCGCGCCGGTCACGACGGTCTTCCCGGAACTGAAGTTCCCGTCGCTGCAGCGCGCCACCCTCAAGAACGGCACCACCATCGTCCTCGCCGAACGCAAGGGCGTGCCGGTGGTGCAGATGAGCTATCTGTTCGGCGGCGGCTTCGCAGCGGACAAGGGCGCCAAGCTCGGCACGTCGAGCTTCGCGATGGGCATGCTCGACGAAGGCGCCGGCGATTACGACGCCATCGCCTTCGGCAACCGCGCCGAATCGCTGGGCGCGAATCTCAGCGCCGGCGCCAGCCTGGACGGCACCAGCGCCGGCCTGTCCGCGCTGAAGCAGAACCTCGATCCGTCGGTGGCGCTGTTCGCCGACATGCTGCGTCGCCCGCGTTTCGACCAGGCCGAAATCGATCGCGTCAAGGCCAACTGGATCGCCGGCATCGCCCAGGAAAAGGCCCGCCCCAACGGCGCGGCGATGCGCGTGCTGCCGCCGCTGCTCTACGGCGAAGGTCATCCTTACTCCATCCCGTTCAGCGGCTCTGGCACCGAGGCGTCGATCGCCGCGCTCAACCGCGACGACCTGCAGGCCTATCACGCGAAGTGGCTGCGTCCGGACAACGCGACCCTGCTGGTGGTGGGCGATACCACGCTCAAAGAGATCGTCCCGGTGCTGGAAAAGCACTTCGGCGACTGGAAGAGCGAAGGCGGCGGTGCGGCTCCCGCGGTCGCGATTCCTGCCGTCGCGACCCCGCGCAAGCCGCGCGTGTATCTGATCGACCAGCCGGGCGCGGTGCAGGCGAACATCTACGTCGGCCAGCTGGTGCCCTCCACCCGGGATGCCGGCGCGGTGAAGTTCGATATCGCCAACGCGGTGCTGGGCGGCGAGTTCTCCTCGCGTCTGAACATGAATCTGCGCGAAGACAAGCATTGGGCCTACGGTTCCTACAGCAGCGCCTCCGGTGCAATGGGCCAGCGTCCGTGGATGGCGTTCGCCGCGGTGCAGATCGACAAGACCGCCGAATCGCTGGCCGAGATGCGCCGCGAGATCGGCGAATACGCCAGCGGCAAGGCGCCGCCGAAGCCGGAAGAAGTGGCCAAGATCCAGTCCACCGAAATCCGCGGCCTGCCGGGTTCCTACGAAACCGCAGGCGCCGTGCTGGGCACCCTCGGCGGCATCGTCCGCTACGGCCGTCCCGACGATTACGTGTTCCAGCGCAAGGCCGAGATCGAAGGCCTCACCCCGGAGCAGGTCAAGGCGGCCGCGGCGACCATCGATCCGAACGCGTTGACCTGGGTCGTGGTCGGCGACCTGAAGCAGATCGAAAAGCCGGTGCGCGCGCTGAAGGTCGGCGAGGTGTTCATCGTCGATGCCGATGGCAAGGCCGTGAAGAAGTAAATCGGGGTTGTTGCCCGGCTCAGTCGATGCCCGCCATGATGGCGGGCATCGTTTTTCTGGAGTATCGAATCATGTCTTCGCGGGTTTCATCCTTGCGCATCGCCGCCGTCTCCGTGCTGACGCTCTCCGCCAGCGCCTGCACCTGGGTCCACATGGCGCCGGGCGCATCGAGAGTGCGGGTGGTCGAACAGGCGCCGTCCGGCTGCGACAAACGCGGCGAGGTCGAGGTCTCGGTCAAGGACAGCATCGCCTTCTACGACCGCAACCAGCTCAAGGTGCGCGACGAGCTTGAAACGCTGGCGCGCAACGAAGCCCCGGGCCTGGGCGCCGACACCGTGCAGCCGGCCGGGCCGCCGGTATCGGGCGAACAGCGGTTCATCGCCTGGCGTTGCCGCTGAGTCGCGGCGCGCCCGTAGAGCGGCCTTCAGGCCGCTGCTTTCTCCATCGCCAAGGCCTTTTCGAACGGCCGATTCGTTGCCATCAGCCGCAGGCGCGGCTTCCATGTCGTCGCGGTTCTGTTACGTCCTGGGCCGGCCTGAAGGTCGCTTACGTCTGTTGACACGTATTTCCGTGGTTGCCATCGCAACAGCACGGCGATTTCAACACGGAGAACTCAAACGGGCTCTCAGCGCGTCAGGCTTTCCAGCCGCAGCGCGGTCTGGCCCATGTGAACCACGCCGCCCTCGCCGGGCGCGTGCACCTGCAGGCCGAAGCACGAGGATTCGAGTTTGTTCCATTCGCTCAACTCGCCGCTGTGCGCCCATTTGCGCACGATCCGCAGGCTGTAGCAGCCGGCCGCTTCGGTGTCGGCGGGCTCCCAGTCCACTTCCTGACTGCCCAGGATGTTGATCTCGAACACGGCGCCCAGCGGCGAGCAGACCTTGAAATGCTCGTGTCCCAGACCGTTCACCGGCGCGCCGGTGTCGGCCTGCGACACCGAGACGAACAGCAACAGCACATAGCTGTCGTCATGGATGGATTTGGATTCCTGCGATACCGCGTCAACGATCAGTCGTGCCATCGGGTCTGTCTCCTGCGCTTGGTCGGGTGCCAGCGGCCTGTGGTGGCGCGGCAAAGCCGCGAGTGTGCAGCAGCCCCATTCCCGCTGGCATGGGCCGATGGGCAGGGGTGGAGTGGGTCCCGGGCGGCGTAGGGAAGACGCTTTTCTGCGGTCCGGCGGCCCCAAATCAGCCTTCGGGGGCTCGCCGAATCACCCCGGAAGCGAGCAAATACGGTCCGCCTCCGCTTTTTGCATGCGCTGGGGCATGGAAGCCGGTACCCTATACGGTTCCTGTCTGTTTTACGGCTGAACTCCTCATGCTGTTTCAACACGTCGCGATCGCCGGCCTGGCGCACATCGATGCTCCGCGCCAACTGACCTCCGCCGAGATCAACGCCCGGCTCAAGCCGACCCTCGACCGCCTCGGGATCAAGGCGAACGTGCTCGAAGACATCGCCGGCATCCATTCCCGGCGCCTCTGGGACGACGGCGTGGAAGCGTCGGACGCCGCCACCCTCGCCGGCGTGAAGGCCCTCGCCGATGCCGGCATCGATCCCTCGCGGATCGGCCTGCTGGTCAATACCTCGGTCAGCCGCGACTACCTGGAGCCGTCCACCGCCAGCATCGTCTGCGGCAACCTCGGCCTGTCCGACATCTGCCAGAACTTCGACGTCGCCAACGCCTGTCTGGCCTTCCTCAATGGCATGGACATCGCCAGCCGGATGATCGAACGCGGCGAGATCGATTACGCCCTGATCGTCGACGGCGAAACCGCCAATCTCGCCTACGAGAAGACCCTCGCGCGCATGGCCAGCCCGGATCTCACCGAAGACGAGTTCCGCAACGAGATGGCCACGCTCACCCTGGGCTGCGGCGCCGCCGGCATGGTCCTCGCCCGCGCCGAACTGGCCCCGGGCGCGCCGCGCTACCGCGGCGGCGTCACCCGCGCCGCGACCCAGTGGAACGGCCTCTGCCGCGGCAACCTCGACCGCATGGTCACCGACACCAAGATGCTGCTGATCGAAGGCATGAAGCTGGCGACCAAGACCTTCGTCGCCGCGAAGCTCGCATTGGGCTGGGTGGTGGAAGAAGTCGACGAGTTCGTCATCCACCAGGTCAGCAAGGTCCACACCCAGGCCATGGTCGAAGCCTTCGGCATCGACCCGAAGAAGGTCCTGACCATCTTCGGCGAGCACGGCAACATCGGCCCCGCTTCGGTGCCGATCGTGCTCAGCAAGCTGCGCGAGATGGGCCGCCTGAAGAAGGGCGACCGCGTCGCGCTGCTCGGCATCGGTTCGGGCCTGAACTGCTCGATGGCCGAAGTGGTCTGGTGACCAGGGTTCCCGACGGCTCCGCCGCTCGGTAAAGTCGAACCTCCAGCCCCCGGCCTCGGCCGGGGGTTTTCGTTTCCGCCCTCGATGCGTAAGGACTGCCCATGTCGAAACTGCCCAGCCACCATGAAATCGCCATCGCCTCCATCCCCGTCTTCAGCGACGATGGCCGCCTGGACCTTGCCGAACTCGAAAAGCTGCTGGCCCTCGCCCTGCGCGACGCCGTGGTCGACGAGGACGAGAAGCGCGTCCTCGGCAATATCCTGACCCGCGCCGAGCGCGATGGCGTCGATCCGGACGTCCAGGCCCGCATCGATCAGGTCCGTCGGCAGCATGGGCTGAGCGCCTGACGCGCACCGCCGCCACTCCGCGCGTCATCCGAAACCCCGGCTCAGGCCGGGGTTTCTCGTTTCCGGGCCGCTGATCGCCTGCGCCGCCCAGAACCATTCGTCGGATATCACATGTGAGTAATTGACAGACATCACATGTGACATTTATCGTCCGCTCATGGAACGCCGATCCTCCGCCTACTACCAGCGCCGCCACCGCGAGCGCCTGCGCGAGCAGGGGTTGATCAAGAAAGAGTTGTGGGTGTTGTCCGAGTACGCCGACGAACTGGCGGCGATCGAACGACGGATGCGCCAGCCCCGGGGCGAAAGCCCGCAGGCGGCGCGCGCGGGTCAGGAAACGCAAGGGGAGCAGGTGATGTCCGGCATGTCGATGCAGTCTTCTCCGCTGTGGACGGCGCTCGCGCTGTACGCCGCGCTCGCGGCATCCGACGGCGTGCGCGACGGCGCGATCTCGGTCGAGCTGATCGACGGCGCCGAACCCGGCCTGTACCTGACCATGCACGACTACGGCGACCTGCCGCTGTTCATGGCGGTGGTCGGCCGCCAGATCGTGGTCGAAGCGATGATGTGGCCGGTGTCGCATGTGCGCGATCCCGCGCGCTTCAACGAAGAGCTGTTGCGTACGCACCGGCTGTTCCCGTTGTCCACGCTGGGTATCGAAACCATCGATGGCGAAGCGGTCTACATCATGTTCGGCGCATTGAGCGCGTCGTCGTCGCTGCCCGATGTGCTGTTCGAGATCGAAACCCTGGCCGACAACGTGATCCGAGCCACCGAAGCCTACGAATGGCATCTGCAGGTAGCCGCATGAGTACGAAGGGCCGGCCCGGCGGTCGCGGCAAGGCGCAGGCGACGAAGGCCGCGCCGGCCGAAGCGCCCGCATCGGCGGCGCTGTGGCGTCGGCTGGTGACCGCCGTGCGCGGCGGCGTCAACGAGCTGGGCGAGGCGATCGCCGAAAGCCAGGCGCTGCGCATCCTCGACCAGGAAATCCGCGACAACGACGACGAACTGCATCGCGTCCGCGCGAATCTCGCCGAGACGATGGCGCACTGCAAGGTGGCGCAGGAACGACTGGCCGCAGCGAACGTCGGGCTCGAAGAATACGAAGGCTATGCGCTGAAAGCGCTGAAGGCGGGCGAGGACGCGCTGGTGCGCGAGATCGCGGCCAGGATTTCGCTGCTCGAAACCGAGCGCGACAGTCACGCCGGGCAGGCGCAGACGTATGCGGAGGACATCGCCCATCTGCGCAAGATGGCCGCGCAGCTCGAAGCGACGATCGGTCGATTGAAGCAACAGGTGGACACGGTGCGCGCGACCGAGAACGTGCAGCGTGCGCAGGCCGCGGTGGCGAACCGCCGCGAGGGTTCGGACGTGCGCGTGCGCACGGCGCTGGATTCGCTGGAACGCATCAAGCGCCGCCAGGCCGAACGCGGCGTGCGGTTCGACGCCGCACACACGATCAAGGATGGCGTCGGCGACGAGGCGCTGGATGCGAAGCTGCGCCGGGCCGGCATCATCGCCGACGAAGATCGTACCGAAGCGGTGCTGTCTCGTCTGAAGAAAAAGCACGACGTCTGAACGGCCGACAAGAGCGGCCGACAAGAGCGGCCGCGCGGTGCCGATGGGGATCACACAGTCTGGAGCATGGGGATGGATGAATTTCTGAGCGTCGCGACATCGTTTCCGACTGCGGTCTACACCGTGCTGCTGTGCGTGGTGACGGTGCATTGGCTGCTGTCGGCGCTGGGCATCCTCGAAATCGACACGCTCGATGGCCTGATGCCGGATCACATCGGCGCTGACGGTCTGCATGGCGCACATGGCGCCCACGGCGCACATGCACATCATGCGCATGATGGTCATGGCGCCGAGCATGGCGGCATGAGCGGCCTGCTGATGAAATTCGGCCTTCACGGCGTGCCGATCATGGTGGTCATCACCATCATCGCCATCGTCGGTTGGGCGTCCTGCTTCTTCTTCGATCTGTATGTGCTGGGTCCGGCGAAACTCGGCCCACTCGGCGTTGCCGCCGACATCGCTACCGTCGTCGGCGGGCTGTTGCTGTCGATTCCGGTCGCGCGCGTGGTGCTGGCGCCGGTGCGCCGGATCATGCAGCGCTTCGCGCCGGTGTCGCAGCGGCCGCTGCTCGGCCGCTATGCCGAAGTGCGCAGCCCGGAAGTAACGAAAACCCATGGTCAGGCATGGCTCGACGACGGCGGCGCGGGATTGATCCTGCAGGTGCGCGCCGACAACTCCGGTCAGTTCGTTCGCGGCGACCGCGTGGTGCTGATCGAGTATCTGGAAGAGCAGAACGCTTATCGGGTGATCACGGGCGAAGAGTTCGAGCAACTGTAGCGGATCGATCGAATAACAAGTGTCCGGCCGACCGTGCGTCGTGCCCGGTGTGATTCATGATTTGAAGAGGGAGAGCGTGTTATGGCAGATGCAGGTCTCATTGGTGTATTGGTCACGATCGGTGCCTTGATCGTGTTCTTGCTGGGCATCCTCGGGATGTTCAAGGCCTTCTACAACAAGGTGCCGCAGGGCACCGCGCTGATCGTCAACGACCTGTCGTCGTCGCCGAAGGTGCATTTCACCGGCGCGATCGTGTATCCGGTGATCTACAAGAAGGAGTTGATGAAGATCTCGCTCATCACCCTCGAAGTGGATCGCCGCGGCAAGGACGGTCTGATCTGCCGCGACAACATGCGCGCCGACATCACCGTCGCGTTCTACCTGCGCGTCAACGAAACCGCGCAGGACGTGCTGAAGGTCGCCAAGGCCATCGGCGCCGAGCGCGCATCCGACAAGGCAGCGGTGAACGAACTGTTCAACGCCAAGTTCTCCGAAGCGCTGAAGACGGTCGGCAAGCAGATCGACTTCGTGAAACTGTTCGAGAACCGCCAGGAATTCCGCGACCGCATCGTCGAGGTGATCGGCAACGATCTCAACGGCTATGTGCTGGAAGACGTGGCCATCGACTATCTCGAACAGACTTCGAAAGCGTCGCTGGACCCGAGCAACATCCTCGACGCCGAAGGCATCCGCAAGATCACCGAGCTGACCGCCGCGCAGAACGTGATCACCAACGAGCTGGAGCGCAACGAGCAGCTCGCGATCACCAAGAAGAACGTCGAGACCCGCGAAGCGATGCTGGCGCTGGAGCGCCAGCAGGCCGATGCCGAGGCGCGGCAGAAGCGCGAAATCGCGACGATCCAGGCGCGCGAGGAAGCCGAAACCGCGAAGGTGCAGGAAGAAGAGCGCCTCAAATCCGAGCAGGCGCGCATCGCCACCCAGGAGTCGCTGGACATCCGCGAGCAGAACCGCATGCGCGAAGTGGAAGTGGCCGAGCAGAACCGCCAGCGCGCGGTGGTGATCGAAGTCGAGAAGGTGCATCGCGCCAAGGATCTGGAGATCGTCTCGCGCGAGCGCGAAGTTGAACTGCAGCGCATCGACAAGGAAAAGGCGCTGGAAATCCAGCGCAAGGACATCGCGAACGTGATCCGCGACCGCATCGTCGTGGAGAAATCCGTGGCCCAGGAAGAGGAGCGGATCAAGGAAGTGCGCCAGGTGTCCGAAGCCGATCGCTCGAAACAGGTTGCGGTCATCGCCGCGCAGGCCAAGGCCGAAGAAGAACTGGTGCGCCAGGTCAAACAGGCGGAAGCCGACGAAACCGCCTCCAAGCACAAGGCGGTGGAAATGACCGTGATCGCGCAGGCCGAACTGGAAGCCGCCGGCAAGCATTCGGAAGCCAAGAAGCGCATGGCCGAAGGCATCGAAGCCGAGCGCGCCGCGCCCGGTCTGGCCGATGCGCGCGTGCGCGAAGTCACCGCCGCTGCGCTGGAAAAGGAAGGCATGGTCAAGGCGCGCGTGGTCGCGGAAACCATGGCCGCCGAGGCCAAGGGCACGCAGGACAAGGGTATGGCCCAGGCCAAGGTGCTGGAAGAGAACCTCGGTGCGCAGGCGCGCGGCGAAGAACAACTCGGCACCGCGCAGGCCAAGGTCACCAAGGATCGCGGCCTGTCCGAAGCCGAAGTGCTGCGCGAGAAGTATCGTTCGGAAGCGGAAGGCCTGACCGAGAAGTTCACGGCGCTGGGCTCGCTGAGCGATCAGGCGCGTGCGCACGAAGAGTTCCGCATGCAGCTGGAAAAGAGCTTCGAGCAGGCGATCGCGTCGATCGCGGCCAATAAGGACATCGCGCGCGAACAGGCCGAAGTGCTGTCGGCGGCGCTGTCGAAGGCGAACATCGATATCGTCGGTGGCGAAGGCGCGTTCTTCGATTCCTTCGCCAAGGCGCTGTCGGTGGGCAAGGCGGTCGAAGGCTTCGCCGGCAAGAGTCCGGTCGTGCAGGAAGTGCTGCAGAAGCTGCTGTCGCTGGGCGGCACGGGCGCGCCGGGCAAGGACGCGCCGGCCAAGGTCCCGGTGCAGGCCGAAGACGCCTGACCTGCGACGACAGGACGCAAGGCAACGATGCGCGTCGGCCCGCGGGCCGACGCGACGCACAGCACGCCGCTTTTGAGCATGCGGTTTCAGCAGGATAAAGAGCGATGTCGGAGCACACCCCCAACCCGGCGCAGACCACGGATGCCGGCGGCCCCGCCGAAAAACTCGTGGACAAGGCCGTCGCCGAAGGCGGCGCCTACGAAGTCCTGCGCCGCCGGCTGACCGATCAGGGCCAGCAACTACGCGATATCTCGGAAGCGCTGAACGCGCAGCGGCTGCAGGAATTCGGCAGCAGCCGGATGGAGGTGATCGGCCGCCTGCGCATCCGCACCGAGCACAATTGCGTCGCGCGCGACATCGTCCAGGTCGGCGACTGCCTGCTGTTCGGCTACAACGTGTTCATCGGCCTGAAGAAGGAGACCCGGGTCGAGGACATCTTCTCGCTGTATCGGCTGGTCGACGGCGCGGAAGGGTACGACGTCACCCCGGTGGACGCGGCCGCGAGCTTTCTCGGCGATGCGAACTTCGTCAAGGAGTTCAACGAGCTCCAGGCCTACTACAAGAATTCGCGACTGCTGCAGCTGGTGGTGCGCGACAGCAAGCTGCTGGCGGCGTTCCAGATCGGCGAACGGATCGAGGACGTCCGCGTCTTCCGCTGGCAGATCGATACCGGCGGCGCCGTGCGCTACATCGATAATCGCGGCGAGCGCGATATCGCGCTGCCGGCGCCCTACGATTTCGAGTGGACCCGCGCCACCCGCGAGCTGGCGGTCAACGGCCGCCATCCGCATCTCAACATCCTCGACACCGTGTTCGTGGAAACGACCGGCGGCGATCTCACCGTCAAGATCGAGAACAACACCGAAGACGGGCTGGGCATCTACCGCGAGCCCGTCGACGATCAGACCCAGTCGCTCGACGATGCGCAGATCGATTTCGCGCGCCTGGGCAGTCTGATCCTGTTGCGCGTATTGCCGTATCGCGAAAGCGAATGGCGGCATCTGGTCTACAACACGCTGTCGCGGCGGGTGCATCGCATCGATGCGATCGGCCAGGCCTGCGTGCAGTTGCCGGAAGACCACGGCATCGTGTTTCCCGGCGGCTACATGCTGCAGAACGGCGAAACCCGCACCTTCGACCAGGCGGTGCAGGGCATGCGCTTCAAGCGCACGATCCGTTCGCCCAACGGCGAGGACGTGCTGTATCTGTTCTACGAACCGCTCGACGGCCGGATCGCGATCTTCGTCTACAACATGATCCAGCGCGGCATGCAGCCGCCGGTGATCGGGCACGGCTATGCGCGCCTGGAAGACGGGCGCATGGTGATCTTCGCCGCGCAGAGCAACGAACCGACCCGCGTCCATCCGATGCAGGTCTGGCAGACGCCGTTCGCGTTCGACGATTACGCCGTCCGCCAACCGCCCGGCAACACCTTCATGGGCCGGATCGGCAATCCCGATCTGGTCCGCGGCATTTCCGAACTGCTGAGCCTCGCGCGCGGCATCGACGGCACCGACGCGAGTTCGCAGCGCTACCAACTGCTGACCCAGACCACGCGCAGACTCTTCGACCAGTACCACTGGATCGAGGATCGCCACTGCCCCGGGCTGGCGGCGCTGCTGCGCGAGATCATCGCCAGCAGCGAAGCGGTGCTGGACGAATACGAGAAGGTCGAAAGCATCCGCAGACAATCGGCCGAGGCGATGCGCGACGCGGCCGAACGCCAGAGCGCGCTGCTCGGCGGCCTGCACCCCGACAACTGGGAGCGCGTGCAGGATTGCGTCGATGCGCTGAACGCGATCACCGCGCAGCGCGGCCGCCTGCTGACCATCCGCGAGTATCGTTATGTCGATGTCGACGCGATCGACGCGATGGAAGCGGAACTGCTGGAGGCCTATGCGCGCACCGGCGCCGCCACCGGCGAATTCCTGGCCGGCGACAAGGTGCTGCATCCGTACATGGAGCGCGTGCAGGCGATGGATGCGCTGGCGCAGAAGGCCGCCAGCGTCGCGGCGCTGAAGGAACCGCAGCAGCAGATGCAGGTGCTGTCGTCCGATCTCGACATGCTGTCGGAACTGATGGCGACGCTGCGCGTGGACGACGCCACCCAACGCACCCGCATCGTTGAAGCCATTTCCGAGATCTACGCCCGGCTCAACCAGGCTAAGGCCCGCGCCGAACAACGCCGCAAGGCACTCGGTAGCGGCGAGGCCGTCGCCCAGTTCGGTGCGCAGTTCACGCTGTTCGGCCAGAGCATCGCCAGCGCCCTGTCCGCGGCGCGCGATCCGGATCGCTGCGATCAGGAACTGTCGCGGCTGATGGTGCAACTGGAGGAACTGGAAAGCCAGTTCGGCGAACACGAGCAGTTCCTCGGCGACATCGTCGCCAAGCGCGAGGAATTGCTGGAAACCTTCGAGGCCCATAAACAAACGCTGCTGGACGACCGCCAGCGCAAGAGCCAATCGCTCGCCGACGCTGCGGCGCGGATCCTCGAAGGCCTGAGTCGCCGCACCGCGCGCATCGCGGGCATCGACGAACTCAACGCGTTCTTCGCCGGCGATCCGCTGATCCTGAAACTGCGCGATCTGGCCGAGCGCCTGCGCGGCCTGAAGGACAGCGTGAAGGCCGACGATGTGGAGTCGCGGCTCAAGGGCGTGCGCGACCAGGCGGTGCGCGCGCTGCGCGACCGCAGCGAGCTGTTCGAGGAAGGCGGCAACGTCATCAAGCTCGGCCCGCGCCATCGCTTCAGCGTCAATACCCAGGAACTCGACCTGACCGTGCTGCCGCGCGGCGACGGCCTGAGTTTGCATCTGACCGGCACCGAATTCTTCGCGCCGGTGCGCGATCCCGAACTCGATGCGCTGCGCGATTTCTGGCAGATCACGCTGGAATCGGAATCGCCGCAGCTGTATCGGGGCGAGTATCTGCTGGGTGAGGTTCTGGCCGCTGCGGAGCGCAATGCCGAAGGGTTGAGTCTCGATCTGCTGCGCCAGCAGGCGAAACAGCCGGAGCTGCTGACGCGCACGCTGCGCGATTTCGCGGCGCCGCGCTATCGCGAAGGTTACGAGAAGGGCATTCACGACCACGATGCCGCCGCGCTGCTGGCCGCGCTGCTGCCGCTGCGCGACACCGCGGGCTTGCTGGTCCACGCGCCCGCGGCGCGCGCCTGGGCGAGTCTGTTCTGGACCCTGGTGCGCGAGCGCGATGACGCCGCGTTGTGGGCCGACCGCGCGCGCAACGCGCACGGCATCGATCGCGTGTTCGCGCATCGCGGCGGTCTTGCGAGCCTGCGCGACGACGTCGCCGCGGCGATGCGCGCCGAGGCCGATGCGCAGGCCTTGCCGGTCGATGCCGCATGGGATGCGGCCGCCGCCGACTATCTGATCGCGGTGCTGGCCGATCCGCGGCAGGCGTTCGTCTACAGCAAGTACGCGCGGCTATTGCTCGATGCGCTGCGCCAGCGCTTGACGGCGGAGCGGCTGTGGGACGAACTGCAGGCCTCGCTGGTCGCGCAGCGCGACAAGCCGGGCATGCGCTGGCGTCTGGCCGCGCAGTGGTTCGATGCGTTGGCGTCCGACCCGGCGCATGCCGCCCACGTGGATTATCTGCCCGAAGCCGTGGCGCTGCTGTTGATCGGCGACGAGGCGCTGTCGCGCGTGAGCGAAGCCGATCTGCGCGTGGACGTCGGCGGCCTGCTCGGCGAGCATCCGCGGATCGTGCAGGGCACGCTGTCGCTCGGCGTCGACGATCTCGGCGAACGCCTGCGTCGCCATCGCGAGTACTTCCTGCCGCAGGTCCGCCGCTGCCAGAGCCTGCGCCAGGCGCTGGTGACGCGCGAGCGCGAAGCGCTGCGCCTGTCCGAATTCAAGCCGCGGCCGCTGACTTCGTTCGTGCGCAACAAACTGATCAACGATGTGTATCTGGCGGTGATCGGCGACAACCTCGCCAAGCAGATGGGCACCGTCGGCGAGAACAAGCGCAGCGACCTGATGGGCATGCTGATGCTGATTTCGCCGCCCGGCTACGGCAAGACCACGCTGATGGAATACGTGGCGCACCGGCTCGGCCTGATTTTCATGAAGATCAACGGCCCCGCGCTGGGCCACGAGGTGCGCTCGCTCGATCCCGCGCAGGCGCCGGACGCCAATTCGAAGCGCGAGCTGGAGAAACTGAATCTCGCGCTGGAGATGGGCAACAACGTGATGCTGTACGTGGACGACATCCAGCACACGCATCCGGAGTTCCTGCAGAAATTCATCTCGCTGTGCGACGGCACGCGCCGCATCGAAGGCGTGTGGCAGGGCCGCACCCGCACCTACGACATGCGCGGCAAGAAATTCTGCGTGGCGATGGCCGGCAACCCTTACACCGAGTCCGGCGAAGTGTTCAAGATCCCGGACATGCTGGCCAACCGCGCCGACATCTACAACCTCGGCGACGTGCTCGGCGGCATGGAGGATGCGTTCAAGCTCAGCTATGTCGAGAACTGCCTGACGTCCAATCCGGTGCTGGCGCCGCTGGCGACCCGCGAGCTGGCCGATCTGTATCGACTGGTCGAGAAGATCGAAGGCAAACCGTTCTCCGCCAACGCACTGAGCCACGCCTACAGCGCGGCCGAGATCAACGAGATCACCGCAACATTGGAACGGCTGATACAGGTGCGCGACGTGGTCTATCGCGTCAATCAGCAGTACATCGCCAGCGCCGCGCAGGCCGACCGCTATCGCACCGAGCCCGCGTTCAGGCTGCAGGGCAGCTACCGCAACATGAACAAGCTGGTCGAAAAGATTTCGCCGGTGATGAATGCGGCCGAGCTGCAGCAGCTGGTCGCGGATCACTACGCCGGCGAAGCGCAGTTGCTGACCACCGGCGCCGAAGAGAATCTGCTCAAGCTCGCCGAGCTGCGCGGGGTGATGGACGAAACGATGACCGCGCGCTGGACGCAGATCAAGCGCGACTTCATGCGCAACAAGGCGATGGGCGACGGCGATGCCGATGTCGGCCAGCGCGTGGTCGCGCAGTTGAACGATCTGGTCGAAGGCGTGCGCGCGCTCGAGAAACCGCCGGCCGATGCTGCTTCGCAAGCGCAGCGCAGCGACAACGAGGCGCCGTGGCCGCAGATCCTGGCGTCGCTGGAGCGGCTGTCGGAGCGCTTGGGCGAATCACGCGCCGCGGGTATCGCCGAGATCGAGGTGTCGACGCCTGCGAACGCATCGCTTCCCGACTGGTTCGAGCGCCATGCCGAACAGCAGTTGCAGCTGCAGCAGGTCCTGACCCTGCTGGCCGAACGCATCGCCGCGCAGACCGTCGCCATGCAGAACGCGCCGCAGACCGCCGCCAAACGCGGACGCACCGCGCCGACCGAAGGCGCGGCGCTGGCGGCATCGCTGCGCGAGGAGCAGTTGAAGCAGGCGCTGGATGAGTTTTCGGATCGTCTGCTGGGCAAGAGTCCACGATGACGCCGGCATGATCGACTTTTCCGAACTCGACCGTCTGCTGCGCGAAAGCGCGGTCGATGCGGTGCTCGACGACGACGAGAAATTCGAACTGCGCGAACTCGGCGAGCGCCTGAGCCGCGACCGCGTGCGCTATCTGCGCAACCGCGCGTTCGATCTGGTCCGCGAGCGCTGGGCGCAGCCCGATCCGGGCCTGGATCAGGCGCCGCTGACGATGCTGCGCTGGCTGGAGCAAGTGGTGAAGACGCTCGACGCCAGCGTCGATCCGCCAGCGGTCGAGGCCGACGCGTTCTTCGCGCCGGGCGAGGACTGCCTGCGCAAGCTGCGCGAACTCTGCCTCGGCGCGAAGCGCAGCATCGATGTCTGCGTTTACACCATCGCCGACGATCGCCTGACCGAAGCGCTGATCGACGCGCACCGGCGCGGACTGACGGTGCGCATCCTCAGCGACAACCACAAGGTCCACGACACCGGCAGCGACGTGCACCGGCTGCGCGACCGCGGTATCGACGTGCGCCTGGACGACAGCGATTTCCACATGCATCACAAGTTCGCGCTGTTCGACGGCGCGCGCCTGGCCAACGGCAGTTTCAACTGGACCCGCGGTGCCAGCACCGGCAACGAGGAGAATCTGGTGGTGACCGACGATGTGCGGCTGGTGCGGGCGTTCGCGGAACGATTCGGGCGGCTGTGGGCACGATTCGGGCCCGGAAGTGCCTGATCCGGGCCGATAAACCGTTCTGCGACGCCTCGCGGTGCCAAATCAGGATGCAGGCCTTATCCTTGGCGGCCGCGTTTCCGGGGTCGGCCTGTCCAGGCGGGCGTTGCCGGCGACACACCAGATTCCTTGCAGATCCCGTCCATGACCGCACTCAGCTACCCCGACTACCCCTTCACCCCCAAACGCCTGGAAGTGCGTCCCGGCATCGTGATGTCGTATCTGGACGAAGGTCCGCGCGACGGTGAGGTGGTGCTGATGCTGCACGGCAACCCGTCGTGGAGTTACTACTGGCGGCATCTGGTGCTGGGGCTGAAGGACAGGTACCGCTGCATCGTGCCGGATCACATCGGCATGGGCCTGTCGGACAAGCCGGCCGACAAGGATTATCGCTACACCCTGCAATCGCGCGTCGACGACCTGACCCGGCTGCTCGATACGATCGGCATCGACGGGCCGGTGACGCTGGCGGTGCACGACTGGGGCGGGATGATCGGGTTCGGCTGGGCGCTGGCCCACGAGGCGCAGGTGCGCCGGCTGCTGATCACCAATACCGCCGCGTTCCCGCTGCCGGCGGCGAAGCCGCTGCCGTGGCAGTTGAAGCTCGGCCGCGACATGACGCTGGGCGCGCTGATGATCCGCGGCTTCAATGCGTTCTCCGCCGGCGCCGCGCGCGACGGCGTGATGCGGAAAATGCCGGACGATGTGCGTCGCGCCTACGAGGCGCCCTACGATTCATGGGCGAACCGCATCGCCACGCTGCGGTTCGTGCAGGACATCCCGCTGCGCGAGGGCGATCCGGCGTGGACGCTGGTCAGCTCGGCGGCGAAGCGCCTGCCGGCGTATGCCGATCGCCCGGCCTTCATCGGTTGGGGCCTGCGCGATTTCGTGTTCGATCACCATTTCCTGGAAGGCTTCCGCAGCGCGCTGCCGCAGGCCGAGGTCCATGCGTTCGAGGACGCGGGCCACTACGTGCTGGAAGACAAGCATGAAGTGCTGGTGCCGGCGATGCGCCGTTTCCTCGACGAAAGCCGGATCTGAGCATCTCCAGGGACGGATGGCTCAAGCGGTGGACGATCCGGGAGGAGGGCCTCCAGGCCCGAGCTCTTCGAAAAGCCCGTGCCGTCGTCGATCCGTAAGCTGACATATCTTGTAGAGCTCGGGCCTGAAGGCCCTCCTACGGTGCAGGCCGCTACAATTCCACGATGACCGACTGCTGCAACATCGCCGCCAGCCTGCCGCGGCTCGCGCGCGAGCGTCCCGACCAGATCGCGATGCGCTGCCCGGGCCGCGACGGCGCTTACGCCATCGCGCTGAGCTATGCCGAGCTGGACGCGCGCAGCGACGCCATCGCCGCGGGGCTCGCGAAGCGCGGCATCGTCCGCGGCACCCGTACGGTGCTGATGGTGCGGCCCACGCCCGAATTCTTCCTGCTGATGTTCGCGCTGTTCAAGGCCGGCGCGGTGCCGGTGCTGGTCGATCCGGGCATCGACAAACGCGCCTTGAAACAGTGCCTCGACGAAGCGCGTGCAGAGGCTTTCATCGGCATCCCGCTGGCGCAGTTCGCGCGGGCGCTGCTGGGCTGGGCGCGCAGCGCACGGATGCGCATCACCACCGGCGCGCGCGCGATCCTGGCCGACGCGACGCTGGCCGATGTCGAACGCGACGGCGCCAACGCCGGTCCGCAGCTCGCCGACACGCAGCCCGACGATATCGCCGCGATCCTGTTCACCAGCGGCTCCACCGGCGTGCCCAAGGGCGTGGTCTATCGCCACCGGCATTTCGTGGCGCAGATCGCGATGATGGGCGAAGCCTTCGGCATCGTGCCCGGCGGCGCGAATCTGCCGACGTTTCCGCCGTTCGCGCTGTTCGATCCCGCGCTCGGCACCACGTCGATCATTCCCGACATGGACCCGACCCGGCCGGCGAAAGCGGACCCGCGCAGGCTGCACGCGGCGATCGCCCGTTTCGGCGTGGATCAGCTGTTCGGTTCGCCGGCGTTGATGCGCGTGCTGACCGACCATGGAAAACCGCTGCCGGGGCTGAAGACGGTGATGTCGGCCGGCGCGCCGGTGCCTGCGGACGTGGTCGCGACGCTGCTCAAGTTGCTGCCGCCCGATGCGAAATTCTGGACGCCCTACGGCGCGACCGAATGCCTGCCGGTCGCGATCATCGAGGGCCGCGAACTGCTGACCCTGCGCACGCGCACCGAGCAGGGCGCGGGCACCTGCGTCGGCCGACCGGTGCCGCCGAACGAGGTGCGGCTGATCCGCGTCGACGATGCCGCCATCGATACGTGGTCGGACGATCTGATCGTGAAGGGCGGACTGGTCGGCGAGATCACGGTTGCCGGCCCCACCGCGACCGATACCTATTTCAATCGCGATGCCGCCACCCGCATCGCGAAGATCCGCGAAACACTGGCCGATGGTTCGACGCGGATTGTGCACCGCATGGGCGATCTGGGCTATTACGACGGCGAAGGCCGGCTGTGGTTCTGCGGCCGCAAGACCCAGCGCGTGGTGACCGCCGATACGACGCTGTGCACCGAACAGATCGAGCCGATATTCAACACCCATCGCGACGTGCGCCGCACCGCGCTGGTGGGTCCAGGGAGCTTCGGTGCGCAGCGCGCGGTGCTGTGCGTTGAACTGCGCGCGGGCGTGGCGGCGTCGGAGTGGCCGCGCATCGAAGAAGAGCTGCGGCATCTCGGCGAAGGCTTCGTGCATACCGCCAAGGTCGAAATCTTCCTGCGTTGTCCGAAAGCGTTCCCGGTCGACATCCGTCATAACGCCAAGATCGGCCGCGAGAAGCTGGCGGCGTGGGCCGCGAAACAGCGTCTGTCTTGATCCGGCCCGGCCACATCGATTTGCGGATACGGGACGAAAAAAAAGCTGCGGGTATCGCTACCCGCAGCCGTTGTCGCTTGTTCCGTTCGATCAGACCTCGATCAGAACGTCACGCTCCAGCTGTTGATGTAGCCGGTGTCGGCGTTGGCGTTGTCGTTCACGCGCAGCTTCCAGGTGCCGTTCAGCGGCTCGCTCGACAGATTGACCGTGAAGGTCTGGATGATGTTGTCGGTGCCGCCGCCCGAGCGGTTGTGCAGCACGTACAGGCTGCCGTCCGGCGCGATCAGATCGACCTTCAGGTCGCCCTTGTAGGTGTGGACGATGTTGACGGCGACCGGCGTGGTGGCCGAGCCGTTGCCGGTGCGGCCGGAGACGGTGATCGGGCTTTCGACCGTGGCGTTATCGTTGATCGTGTAGTCGGTGTTGTTGGTGTAGGTCTGGCCGGTGGGCGGGGTGCCGCCGCCGATGTAGCCCTGGATCCAGGCGACCATGGCCGCCGTTTCCGAGTACACGCCGTAGTAGTTCGCCAGTGCGCAGCCTTTGCCGTAGCTGACGACGCCGATGCTGTAGATCGAGCCGTTGTAGGGCGCGATCAGCGGGCCGCCGCTGTCGCCCTGGCAGGAGTCCTTGCCGCCGGCCGCGAGCCCGGCGCAGATCTGGACGGCCGGGTTGAGCTTGAGGCCGCTGGCCGCGGAACTGCCATTGTAGGAAGCCGCACAGGTGCTGTCGGACACGACCGGGATGGTGACTTCGCGCAGGCTGGTCACGCCGCTGCCGCCTTGCGAGGTCGCACCCCAGCCCAGGGTGGTCACCAGGTCGCCCGGCTTGGCCACGGCCTGCATCACCGTCGCGTCGGGCAGCTTGGCGCGGATGAGGTTGGCCGGGAACGTGCCGTTGATGCGAAGCAGCGCGTAATCGTTGGTGTAGCTGCCGGCGGAGGAGTTGACGCTGTAGTTCGGGTGCGGGATGTACTGGGCGACGCTGTACGACGTCTGGCTGCCGGTGTTGTTGGAGCCTGCGCGCACCGTGCTCTGGCTGCCGCAATGCGCGGCGGTCAGCACCCAGCTGTCGGCGATGATCGTGCCGCCGCAGCCGGAGGTGCGCACGACGAACGAACGATCGCCAACGGCCGCGACGCCGCCGACGATGCGTCCATTGAATTGATTGAACGGGGCGCTGGGTTTCCAGACGCCCGGCTGCACGGTGCGGTCGGCGGCGAACGATACGGCGCTGACGGCCAGCAAGGACAACAGCAGGGTGTTTGAAGCGGCACGAATAGCAGTCTTCATTTCAGCTCATTTCCTTATCAGGTGATGTTTGTCGGAATATCGTACGTGCGGCCCGATGCGCGAATATGCGTTGGACGCATGATGGTCGGGAGCATGTTCCGTAAAGCATGCGCATCGCGATCGCTTTGAAACGCGGCTGATCCGCTCCTGTTCCCTGTGATCGGGAGCGGCGCCGTACTGCGCGACACGTTTCGCGTGCATGCACGCACCGGGTGTCTGCGGTCGACCTGGCAGTCCTGTCCGTCGGCGTGTGGAAGCGACAGACGGCCTGCTGGGGTGCGTCGATATTATTCGTACTGCGGGACGTGCGGTCATGATGAATCGTCATGACCGCACATTTGCGACCGAAGGCCGGAATGTCACAAAAGACTGGAAAACAAGAGGTTCCATCGATTCGATGGGCATGCCTGCACGTCGGATCGAGCGAAGCGGATCCGTCGACATGGATCCGGCGAAACCGGATCCGCTTCATGCTGCGATGCCGCAACGCTTACGGGGCGAAGTACGTCGAGATCGACGAATAGACGTCCGAGAAGCGCGAGTAGTAATCGGGCTGGGTCGGCGCCGTGCAGTACGACAGGCCGCCGTACAGACCGCCGCGCAGCTGATGCGTGCCGCTGGAGTTCACCGTGAACAACGCGGAACCCGAAGAGCCGCCTTCGGTCACGCCCGTGTTCCACACCACGCGATACAGCGGCGACTTGCCGTCGATCGACGTCGACAGGCCGGTGACCGAACCCAGCGAATACATCTTGGCGTCGCCGGCCGGATGATGGATGCCGACGATCGAAGTGCCGGTGGCGCCGATCGACGCGCTGGTCCACGACGCGTACACCGCGCCGGCCGGCGGAGCGGTCTTCAGCTCCAGCAGCAGGGTGTCGCGGGTGGTGTTGGAATGACGCAGGTAGGCGCCGCCGGTCAGCGTCACCGCGCCCGCCGCCTGGGTGGTGCCGCCGCAGGTGGTGGCCTTGTAGAACCAGTACGTCTGCAGGGTATTGGCGACGGTCTGGGTGTTGATGCAGTGCGCGGCGCTCCAGAACAGGCGCTTCTTCGGCGAGTGGCTGTTGTTGAGCAGCGTGCCGGTGCACAGGTACGAGCTGCCGCTCTTGGTGAACACCATGCGCGCGACCGCTTTCTCGGCGTTGAGGAAGCCGCCGGTGGGACTGGCGCGGCACACGATGTCCTTCTCGCAGCTGTCGCTTTCGCCGATCTTGGTGCCCAGCTTGGCCAAGGCGCTTTCGCTGGCGATGGGGCTGGTATCGAGGTGCGAGATCTGTGCGACGGCGAGGCTGAAGTCCTGCGGGCGCTGGCCCTTCGCCAGCACGATTTCCACCGTGGCATTGTCGCCCATCAGCACCGGCGACCAGCCGGCCTGCCGGCCGACGAATTCGCGGCCGTTCTGTTCGAACACGCGTCCATCGTTGCCGCCGAAGCGCAGGGTGACGCCGGCGGGATTGCCGCGGCCGTTGCTCTTCAATGTCAGACCGGCGCGCATCGCGACCGCGGTTTCGGAGGAGATCCCGAAGCGTGCGGCGATGCTGCCGTCGCCCTGGCGTTCCCAGCCCAGCCGGGACAGCGAGATCCTGCCGTTGGGCACGTTGCGCGCGAAGCCGACTTCGAACGGCTGGCCGCGCTTGACCTGATCGATGCGGCGCGATTTCAGCGCGCGGGTGTCGGCCAGCGCGGGCGTGCCCAGCGCGACCAGTGTGGGCGCGGTGGCTTCGCGGGTGGCGAATGCGGCCGCGCCCATGGCCTTGGCCATCGGCGCTTCGCTGACGAAGGCCTCATTCATTTCGACCACCGGCGCGGCGGCATAAGCAAAGGGTGCGGCAAGCAACGTTGAAACGATCGCGATGCAGATCCGGGTCTTGCGTACCATTGGCGACTCATCCTTGTTGACGTTGGTGCGGTAGAGGAATACCGACACGCAACGCATCTTCCATGGCCGCACGGGGCCGGGAAGTGCCTGCGATCGTTCCCTGAGGGTGTTGATTATCGGATTGCCGTGCCGCCGCTCACGGGCCAGCAGGCGCATCGATCGTATACGCGCCGCCTGCGGTTTTTTGGGACAGCAGTCTCTCTTCGACTGCGCGTCGCATCCGCCTGATCGATGCTGCAATGCGGTCGTCGAAGATATTCAACAGCAGCGATGCGAATGACGAAGCAGCCGGAGATCGCCCGACACGCGCGACGCGATGCTCAGCGGAACACGCGCCGCAACAGTTCCGTCGTTCGCGATGCCGGGTTCTGCCGGATCTGTTTTTCCTGCTCCGCGATGACATGGAACAGGCCGTCGATGGTTTCGCGGGTCACGTAGTCGTCGAGATCGGCGCTGCTGGCGGACCCCTGGCCACCGCCGCCGAGCAATGCGGCCATGCTGCCGCCGCCGGCCTTCTTGCTGAAATCCTTGTATTTCCGGGTCACGCCCACCGATGCGGTCTGCTTCTCCACGATCGGGCGGAACGCGGCGTAGAGTTTTTCCTCGCTGCTGCGGCGGAAGAAATCGGTAGCGGAGGTTTCGCCGCCGCGCACCAGACCGATGGCGTCCTGCACGGTCATCTGGCGGACCGCATCGGCGAGAATTCCCGCCGCGACCGGCACCGCTTTTTCCGCCGCGCGATTCATCGACAGCTCGAAGGCGTCCACCTTCTTGCCGGCGCCGAGTTGGCGCGCGAGGTCGGCGAGTCTGCGGATTTTCTCCGGCACGAAAATCTTCACCGCCTGATCGCGGAAGAAGCCGTCCTCCTTGCCCAGCTGCCGCACCGCACGGTCCACGCCCTGCGCCAACGCTTCCTTGATGCCGCGGCTGGCGTCGCCTTCGCTGATATTGAAAGTATTGCTGCTGCCGCTGCCGAGCAGGCGGTCCTTGAGCTGCTGTTCGATCGATTGCGCGCCGACGGCGGCGGTGGCCATCGTGATGCAGGCAGTGAGGATGAGGACGGGACGACGCATGCCATGGCTCCTGAAGTCGGATACCGCGAGCATACGCCGCGATGCACGGTCCTGCTGCGGAAATAAGCCAGTTTTCGGCGCGGGGTTTTCCTACAGATAAGGGATGTGTCCCGTTGCAGACTGTTGTCGACCTCAACTCGCCTTACCCCTCCCCAGCCCTCCCCTTCGCCTGCGGCGAAAGGGAGGGGGTTGAGCCGCGGCAACATCGAACAATCGTCTGAAGCAAACCGCTTTGCTCCCTCCCTTTCGCCGCAGGCGAAGGAAATGCAGTGGTTCGAGGCGCCATTGAATAGTCGTGTGAAGCGAGCCGCTCTGCTCCCTCCCTTTCGCCGCAGGCGAAGGGGAGGGCCGGGGTGGGGTTGGTGAACTTCCGCATCAGTCAGAAGGACAAGTTGGATGGACGCCAACAGACGTCGCGCAAGACAACTGCGTAAAACGATGACCGAGGCCGAACAGCGTTTGTGGCGTTGTCTACGCGCAAGACAGATCGAGGGTTTTCGCTTCCGACGGCAGGTGCCGATCCACGGATATATCGTCGATTTCCTGTGCCCACAGGCGAAGCTGGTCGTCGAGGTCGACGGCGGACAGCATGCCGTGCAGTCGGGCTATGATGCGCAGCGAACGGCGGTGCTGGAAGGATATGGCTATCGTGTGCTCCGTTATTGGAATCACGATGTGTTGCAACATCCCGAAGCCGTTGCAGCCGATCTGCATCGATATCTGACACGGGCGTTCGCCCATCCCCGGCCTTCTCTTCCGCCTGCAGCGGAAGAGAAGGAATCAAGCGAGAACACATGAAGATTCTGGTGACAGGCGGTGGAGGATTCCTCGGCCACGCCCTATGCAAAGGCCTGATCGAACAGGGCCACGACGTCGCGAGCTACAACCGCGGCCATTACCGCACGCTGGAGCCGCTGGGCGTGCGCCAGATCCAGGGTGATCTGGCGAACCGCGACGCGATGGTCGCGGCCTGCGCGGGCATGGAGGCGGTATTCCACAATGCAGCCAAGGCCGGCGCCTGGGGCAGCTACGAGAGCTACCATCTCGCCAACGTCGTCGGCACCGACAACGTGCTGGCCGGTTGCCGCGCGCACGGGATCGGTCGACTGGTCTACACCTCCACGCCCAGCGTGACCCATCGCGCTACCCATCCGGTGGAAGGCGGCACCGCCGACACCGTGCCCTACGGCGAAGGCTTCAAGGCGCCGTACGCCACCACCAAGACCATCGCCGAGAAAGCGGTGCTGGCGGCCAACGGTCCGGACCTCGCGACCGTCGCGCTGCGGCCGCGGCTGATCTGGGGCCCGGGCGACCAGCAACTGCTGCCGCGGTTGGCGTCGCGGGCGAAAGCCGGGCGGCTGCGGTTCGTGGGCGGCGGCCACAACGTCATCGACACCACGTACATCGACAACGCCGCGCAGGCGCATTTCGACGCCTTCGCGCATCTTGCGCCGGGCGCGGCCTGCGCCGGGCGCGCGTATTTCATCAGCAACGGCGAGCCCAAGCCCGTACGCGAGATCGTCAATGCGCTGCTGCGCGCGGCGGGCGCGCCCACGGTGGACAAGAGTCTGCCGTTCGGCGTGGCCTACGCCATCGGCGCGGTCTGCGAAACGCTGTGGCCGCTGCTGCGGCTGAAGGACGAGCCGCCGCTGACGCGGTTCCTTGCCGAACAGCTCAGCACCACGCACTGGTATTCGATGGCGCCGGCGACGCGCGATTTCGGCTACGTGCCGCGGGTGACGATCGAGGAAGGCCTGAAGCGATTGGCCGCCTCATACGCGGACCCAGGGAAGGTCTGATGCTTGTCTCCTTCCCCCACGTCGCGGGGGAAGGCCGGGATGGGGCATTTCGGCGAACGGCTGCCCCCACCCCAACCCTCCCCCGCGATGCGGGGGAGGGAGCAAGCACAGGGCCATCGAGCGCAACGCACGACCGGGGCGGACCGCCATCCGCCCGCTAGAATGGCCGCATGACCGCATCCCCCTTCGATTGGAAACCGCTGGCCGGCCGCGCGCTGGAATCCGCATTGAACCGCGCCATCGCCCTGGACCCCGACACCCGCGACGCCCTGCAGCCGCTGGATGGCCGCAGCGTGGTGCTGGCGCTGGACGCCGCCGGGTCGCCGCTGGCGATGCGGCTGCTGGTGGATGGCGAACGATTGCGGGTCGGGCCGGTCGATGCTGAACAAACGCCCGATCTGGCCGTGCGCAGCACCTTCGGCGGCGTGCTGTCGCTGGGCATGCAGACCTTGTTGCCGAAGCTGCTGGGCAAACGCGATGACGACACCGAGGCCGTGCCGGTGGGACGGATGCGGATCGAAGGCGACGCCGAACTCGCGCGCCGCTTGCAGCGGCTGGCCGAGCGCTTCGATCCCGACTGGCAGCAGCCGTTCACCGCGCTGTTCGGCGATGTGATCGGCGTGCAGATCGCGAACGGCGTCGCCGCGGCGCTGCGCCAGGCGCGCGTCGGCGGCCAGAAATTCGCCGAGAGCGCCGCCGAATACCTCACCGAAGAATCGCGCGACGTGGTGCCGCGCGCGGAACTGGACGCGTTCCACGACGACGTCGATACCCTGCGCGACGATGCCGAGCGCCTCGCCGCGCGGGTCGCGCGCCTGAACAAGCGGATGGCGTCCATGAGCGCGGCGTCATGAGTGCGGTGCTGCGGGCGGCGCGGATCGGCCGGGTCCTGATCCGTTATCGATTGGACGACCTGCTCGACGACACCCCCGCCGAGCGCTGGCTCAAGCTCGCGCGTCCGTTCGTGCCGCGCGCGTCGCGCGAGATCGCCGTGCAGCCGCGCGGCATGCGCCTGCGTCTGGCGCTGCAGGAGCTGGGGCCGATCTTCGTCAAATTCGGGCAGATCCTGTCGACCCGCCGCGATCTGATGCCGCCGGACATCGCGATCGAGCTGTCGCTGCTGCAGGACAGGGTGGCGCCGTTCGACGGCGAAACCGCGCGCCGGATCGTCGAAGCCTCGCTCGGCCAGGACATCCGCGAAGCCTTCGAGCATTTCGACACCACGCCGCTGGCCTCGGCGTCGATCGCGCAGGTGCACGCCGCGCGCCTGCCGGGCGGGCGCGAAGTCGTGGTGAAGGTGCTGCGTCCCGATATCGAAAAACAGATCGACGGCGACATCGCGCTGCTCGGCAGCATCGCCGCGCTGGTGGAGCGCGCGCATCCCAACGCCGACAAGATCCGGCCGCGCGAAATCGTGCGCGAAGTCGAAACCACGCTCGCGGCCGAGCTCGACCTGCAGCGCGAGGGCGCCAACGCCTCGGTGATCCGCCGCTTCTGGATGGGCAAGGACGGCCAGGATTCGCCGGACCTGTACGTGCCGGACGTGATCTGGAGCCACACCGCCGAGCGCGTGCTCACCCTCGAACGCGTGTACGGCATTCCCAGCGACGATATCGCCGCGCTGGACGCCGCCGGCATCGACCGCAGCGCGCTGGCCGCGAAAGGCGTGCGCGTGTTCTACACCCAGGTGTTCCGCGACAACTTCTTCCACGCCGACGCGCACGCCGGCAACATCTGGGTCGACAGCGACCCGGCGCGCAAGGACAACCCGCGGTTCATCGCGATCGATTTCGGCATCGTCGGCCAGCTCTCCAGCGAGGATCAGTACTACCTCGCCGAGAATTTCATGGCGATCTTCAATCGCGACTATCGCCGCATCGCAGAGCTGCACGTGCAGGCCGGCTGGATCCCGTCGCATGTCCGCATCGACGAACTCGAAGCCGCCGCGCGCGCGGTATGCGAGCCGTACTTCACCCGGCCATTGTCGGAAATCTCGCTGGCCGAAGTGCTGATCAAGGTCTTCCGCACCGCGCAGAAATACGAACTCACCCTGCAGCCGCAGTTGATCCTGCTGCAGAAGACGCTGCTCAACATCGAAGGCATCGGCCGGCTGCTCGACCCGAAGCTGGACATCTGGGCGGTGGCCAAGCCGGTGCTGGAAAAGATCCTGGTCGAACGCTACAGCCCGCAGCGGCTGGCCAGCGAGTTCCGCAAGCGGCTGCCGGAACTGATCACCCGCGCGCCCGACATGCCGCAGCTGCTGCACGCGTGGCTGAGCCAACAGGTCGGCGGCAAGCAGGAACTGGCGATGCGCTCGCACGATCTGGCCGATCTGGCGAAGACGATGAACGCGATGCAGCGCCGGATCGTCTCCGCGATCCTCGGCACTGGTCTGTTGATCGTGGCGGCGGTGTTGTTCGCGCTGGAAGCCGGCGGCCCGCGCGTGTTCGGCGTGCCCGCTGCGGCGTGGATCGCCGGTCTGGGCGGCCTGTGGGGATTGGTCGCGGCCTGGCCGCGACGATAACCCCGGGGATCGTAGGGCGGGCCCTGGCCCGCCGTCGCGATTGTTCCGCTCGAGGTTGCAGCGGTCGATGCAGCTTCGATCAGCGTGCGGTGCGAGCTGACAGGTCGCAATGGCGGGCCAGGGCCCGCCCTACGACGCCTACTTCGCAGCCGCAGGCGCGCCCTTCGCCGCCTTCGCGAAATCCCCCGCCGCGAACACACTGATCGCCTCGGGCTTGATGTGCTTGCGGATCGCCGCATTCACATCGTCCACGGTCAGCGCCTTCAGCTTCGCGTCGAAATCCGCCGCCCAGGCCATCGTGCGGCCCATATACAGATTGCGCGACAGCGAGCCGGCGACGCTGCCGTCGCTGGCGCGGCTCTGCTGGCGGCGGGTCAGCAGATCGTTGACCGCGCTCTTCAGCTCGTCGGCGGTGATGCCGTCGCGCACGAAGCGGGTCAATTCCTCGCGCAGCGCGGTGTCGAGCCGGGCGACGTTTTCCGGGGCGGCGATGGCCTGGATGCCCAGCCGTCCGGCATCGTCGCGACCCTCGGGGGCGCTGTCGGCGACGATGCTGCTGCTGACGTTGTAGCTCAGGCCGTCCTTCTGGCGCAGGCGGTTGCCCAGGCGCGAATCCAGCGAGCCGCCGCCCAGCACGCTGTTGGCGATCATCAGCGCGGGATAGTCGGCGTCGGTATCGTTGAGGGAAATATTCGCGCGCGCCATCACCACGGCGTTGGCCTTGTCCGGCGTTTCCAGGCGCAAGTCGCGCGCGGCGACTTCGGTGTAGCGCGTGGGCACCGGCGCATAGGGTCTGGCGCTGCGCCAGTCGGCGAACAGCGTCCGCAACTGCGCCTTCATCGCCACCGGATCGAAATCGCCGACGACCGCGATCTCGCCTTCCGCGGTGCCGTAGAAATCGCGGTGGAACGCGATCGCGTCCTCGCGCTTGAGCGCGCGCAGATCGGCGAGGCTCTGGTCGATCGAGGTGTAGGCGAACGGATGGTCCTTCGGCCACGGGTCGAAGTATTCGCTCATCGCCATGCCGACGACGGTGCCCGGCTCCTTGCGCGCGCTTTCCAGGCCGGTGATCGACTGCAGCCGGAACTGCTCGAATTCGGTCTCGGGGAAACTCGGGTTGCGCAGCACGTCGGCCGCGAGCGTGAGCGCATCGGCCAGGTGCTCGCGCCGCGAGTTCAGGCCGATGCTCGCGCTCTGCACGCCGCCCGACACGTTCGCGGTGGTCTTCAGCGCCTCGAAGCGCTGCGCGATCTGTTCGCGGGTCATGGTTTTGCTGCCGCGCATCAGCATCTCGCCCGCGGCGCTGCCGGCGGGGTCCGGGCTGCGCTTGATCGATTCGACATCGCCGAAGCGGAAGGTCGCGTTGAAGGTCACCGTGTCGCCGCGCGTGTCCTTCGGCAGCAGCGAGACCTTGAGCTTGTCGCCGATCGTGAAGGTCTCGGTGCGCGCATCGATGTTCGCGGGCGTGGGGTCGAAGGTTTCGCCGGCGGCGAGCGCGGCCTTGCCGGTGTAACCCTTCAGCGCCTCGGCGGCGCTGGGCGCAGCCGCGATCTCGACGCGTTCGGCGCTGTCGGTCGGGATGAACCGGGCCAGGGTGCGGTTGCTGGGTTTGAAATACGTGCGCGCGACGCGGTTGACGTCTTCCACCGTCACCGCGGCGATGCGGTCGCGCTGCAGGAAATACAGGCGCCAGTCGCCGGCCGCGACCGATTCGGTCAGCGCCATCGCCACGCCGTTGACGTTGGCGAAACTGCGCTCGTAGTCGTTCGCGATGCGTTCCTTGGCCTTCGCCACTTCGTCGGCGGTGAGCGGCGTCGCCGCGATGGCGGTCTCGGCCTGTCGCAGCAGTTCGGCTTCGGCCTTGGCGATATCGGCGTCCTTCGGCGCGACCAGGATCAGGTTGATCATGCCGCCTTCGCGCAGGGTGTTGTTGCCGCCGCCCGCGAACGCCGCCAGCTTGGTTTCCACCAGCGCCTTGTGCAGGCGGCCGCTCGGCGCATCGCCCAGCGCGTTCATCAGCACCGCCAGCGCCGGGCCGTCGGGATGGGTCGCGCCGGGGGTGTGATAGCCGATGCCGATGAAGCGGGTGTCGCCGCTGCGGCGTACGTTGACTTCGCGCTCGCCGTCCTGGGTGGGCTCGGCGGTATAGAGCTTCGGCAGCGGCGCCTTGGGACGCGCGAGCTTGCCGAAATGCCGCTGCACTTTCGCCAGCGCGGCTGCGGGCTCGATGCGGCCGGCGACGATCAGGGTCGCGTTGTCCGGGCGATACCAGCTGCGGTAGAAGGCCTGCAGCCGCTCGATCGGCACGTTCTCCACGTCGGAACGCGCGCCGATGGTGCTGTTGCCGTAGTTGTGCCACAGGTAGGCGGTGGAACGCAGGCGCTGGAACATCACCGCGCCGGGGTTGTTCTCGTTGCGCTCCATCTCGTTGCGGACCACGGTCATCTCGCTGTCGAGATCCTTCTTGGCGACGAAGGAATTGACCATGCGGTCGGCTTCCAGCCCCAGCAGCCAGTCCAGGGTCTCGTCGTTGGCCGGGAACGAGCCGTAATAGTTGGTGCGGTCCAGCGACGTGGTCGCGTTCTTCTCGATGCCGCGCGCCTTCATCGCGCCGGGGATGTCGCCGTGGGTGGGCGTGCCCTTGAACAGCATGTGTTCCAGCAGATGGGCCATGCCGGTCTCGCCGTAGTTCTCGTGCACCGAACCCACGCCGTAGGCGATGTTGACGGTGACCGTGGGTTTGCTGGCGTCGGGGAACAGCAGCACGCGCAGGCCGTTGCCCAGGGTGTATTCGCAGATGCCTTCCACGCAGGGGCCGGCGGTCACGCCTTTCGGCGCGGGGACGCCGTCGGCAGCGAATGCGGCGGGGGCTAACGCGCCAGCGGACACCAGCGCGAACGCGCAGGCCAGCGCGAGTGCGTGCGGAACGGTGCGGAGTCGGAGCAGGGACATCGTGGAACTCCCGTAAGGATGCGGATCGAAGAGAATAGGCGTCGATTCTCGCAGACCGACGCCCTCCGATGACCCGATCCTTCTCCCCGGAGTTCCCGGAACCCCTCGCTGCGCCCGAAGCGATACCGGTGTTGTACCGCGACGAGTCGCTGGCGGTGGTCGACAAACCGGCCGGGCTGATGGTCCACGACAGTGCGTTGGCGCGCGGCGAAACCGACTTCGTCGCCGACCGGCTGCGCGAACAGTTCGGCAAGCCGGTCTTTCTGGTCCATCGTCTCGATCGCGCGACCAGCGGCTGCCTGCTGCTGGCGTTCGACCGCGAGAGCGCATCGACGCTGGGCAAGTCGCTGATGTCCGGAGCCGTGCGCAAGGATTACCTGACGGTGTGCCGCGGCTGGCCGGAGGAGGCGTTCGTCGTCGACCATCCGCTGGACGGCGGCCCCGGCAAACCGCAGAAGAAGCCGGCGATCACCCGTTTCCAGCGCCTCGCGACCTGCGAACTGGCGCTGCCGTCCGCGGGGTTCGAGACCTCGCGCTACGCGCTGCTGCGCGCGCAGCCGGAAACGGGACGCTTCCGGCAGATCCGCCGCCATCTCAAGCATCTGTCGCATCATCTGATCGGCGATACCAGCCACGGCGACGGCCGCCACAACCGTGCGTTCCGGATGATGGGCATCCACCGCATGCTGCTGCATGCGGAGCGACTGGGTTTCGATCACCCCAGGACCGGCGCGCGGATGGAGGCGGTGGCGCCGGTGGACAAGGAGTTCGCGAAGGCGCTGGCGTTGTTCGAGGCCGGGTTGGGCTGCTGACTCCTGACCAGAACCCGGGTCAAAGCCAATGATCGTTGTTCTTTTGGCTGTCATCCCGGCGAAGGCCGGGACCCCGCTTTAATCGCTGCTTCGTAAGTACGAGGCGATAGCGACCTTGTTTGAAGCCCGATTCAAAATGTCCGCTTCCTGGTCATTTCCGATTTTGCAGTGTTCTTGAAAGCCGGGTCCCGGCCTTCGCCGGGATGACAGCTAAAGAACGTTTGCTGATTTCGAGATGGTTCTTGTTTTCATGAGCACGCCTATTCCTGCTTGGCTGACTGCTCGATGTCGGCTTCGATGTTCTTCTGCATCTCGGCGATCATCGATTGCATGATCGGCTGCATTTCCTCCATCGACAGCTGCATCGCCTGCGGCATCTTGCGCATGATGCTGCGGCCGGTGTCGCTGCCGTAGAAAGCGGTCATCGCCTCCACTTCCTCGGCGGTGAACAGCCGCGCGTAGACCTTGCGGTAGATCGGGCCCATGGTGTCCCACGACAGGATTTTGCGCATCGAGTCGTGCTGCCGGGCCATCGTCTTCTCCAGCGAGGCTCGCTGTTCCGGCGTGGCATCCTCGCCCAGCATCTGCTGGCCCATGCTGTCGCCCATGGTTTCGATCTGCGCGAACATCTCGTCCAGGGTGCGACGCATGTCCATCGTGTCGAGCATGCGATCGATCTGGGCGTCGGTCGGCGGCGCGGCGTGCGCGGGCGCGACGGCGCAGACGAACAGGCAGAGGCTGAAAAGAAAACGCGTCATCGGCATGCAGGTTCCGGGCGTGGAGGGGATCAGCGCGAGCGCTGGCGCAGTTCGGTGTCGACCCCGCGCTTGAGGTCCTGCAACATCGGCAGCAGCAGGTCTTCGAGATTCTGCATCGCGGCTTCCGCATCCTGCGCGCCGCCCAGCATCCTGCTTTCGAGATCGCCCTCGTTGCCGTAGCGAGGCTGATAACGCTGGTTCGGGTCGTTGGGATCGGTGCGGCCGAAGTTGGAGGTGTAGAGGTCGCGGGTGAGCGGACCGAGCTGCTTCCAGTTGCGGCGGATCAGCACCTCGGCATCGCTGCGGTAGCGCGCCGCATCGCGGCTGCCGCGCTCTTCGTAGCGGCTGCGGTTGTCGTAGTAGTTGTTGTTGAGACTGGTGTCGGCGGTGCCGCTGAGCTGACCGCGGACCGTCTGCAGCAGGGCTTCGACTTCGCGGACCGATTTGTCGCGCGCCTGGGTTTCGTTGGCGTAGGCCGCGGGCGACTGGTTGCCGAAGCCGCCGTAGGCCGCGGCCGGACCGCCGCCGTAGCTTGCGGCCGGAGCGGCCCGATAACCTCCGCCGCCGCCGACCAGTGCGGGGTCTCCGCCGATGCCGACCGCTGCGGGATCCTGTGCGGAGGCGACGAACGAGGTCATGGCCATCGAGCCGGCGATAAGCGCGGCGGACAGGAGCGTGTGACGGGTCATGGTCGTTCCTCCTTGTGGGCCCTGCATCATCGGGCAGCCGCGGAAGGCGGTCAAATGATCCGCGGAGGCCCGCCGCTGCGCGGTCCGCGGCCATTGGGCACGGACACGACGTGCCGGGACAAAGGTGCCGCTACAATCGCCCGCGGAGGGCACCGTGGACGAAGAAATCACCATTCCCGAATCCGAGCTGGTCGAGCGTTTCGTGCGCGCGTCCGGGCCGGGCGGGCAGAACGTCAACAAGGTATCGACTGCGGTGGAACTGCGGTTCGACGTGGCGCAGTCGGCGGTATTGCCGGAGGCGGTCCGCGAGCGTCTGCTCGCGCGACGCGACCGCCGCGTGACACTGGACGGCGTGCTGGTGATCAACGCCCAGCGGTTCCGCACCCAGGAACGCAACCGCGAGGACGCCCGCGCGCGCCTGGCCGCCTTCGTCGCGACCGGCACCAAGGCGCCGACGCCTCGGGTCGCGACCAAGCCGTCGCGGGCCGCGAAGAAGCGCCGTCTCGAAGACAAGCGCCAGCGCGCTGGCCGCAAGCGCGATCGCGCGACCAAGGACTGGGACTGACATGATCGAAGACGAGGCGGCGGGGGTCGTGGCCGCGAAGGACGGGCCGGCGCAGGATCTGCTCGCATCGCCGCTGCCGCCCAGCCTGCCGCGGACGCGGTCCAGCCGTTTCACCCGCTGGATGGCGCGGTCTGTGCTGCAGGCCTGCGGTTGGCGGGTGGTCGGCGCGTTCCCGGACGCGCCCAGGGCGGTGCTGGTAGGCGCCCCGCACTCCTCGAACTGGGACGGGTTCTGGGGGCTCATGGTCAAGGTCGCGCTGGGCGTCGACGTCCGCATCTTCGCCAAACACCAGCTGTTCTGGTGGCCGCTCGGTCCGCTGCTGCGCCGGCTGGGCGTGATCGAGGTCAACCGCAGCGCGACCGGCGGCTTCGTCGATCAGATCATCGACCGGTTCGGGCGCGAGGAGCGGCTGTGGATCGGGATCGCCCCCGAAGGCACCCGCAAACGCGTCGAGCGCTGGAAGACCGGCTTCTGGAAGATCGCCAAGGGCGCCGGCGTGCCGGTGGTGCCGGCGTATTTCCACTATCCGGACAGGATCATCGGGATCGGCGAGCCGTTCGTGCTCAGCGACGATATGGAGGCCGACATGGCCCGCATCCGCGCGTGGTACGCGCCGTGGCGGGGACGGAACCGCGGGGTCTGACGCGCTGCGGAGGCGGTCGCACTGGATTTGTGCCGGCCTTCCCTTATTCTTGCGTTGGCTCCCCATTCATGGAGCCACCTTTACCCCCGGGGATATGCGATGGCGTCACTGAAGAAGATTCTGGAAGCGGCCAGGCTGATCGAGCGGACCGAAGCGCCCGAGCGTGATTCAAGTCAGCGGGATTCGAATCAGCGCGATTCAGGCACGACCGGCGACGCCGACATCGACGCCATCATCCGTCGCGCGGCGCAGGCCGAGGCGCCGCCGCCGCTGCCCGATGCCGAAGACAGCGCCTCAAGCGACACCAATGAAGGGGCCCGCGAAGTCGTCGGCGTCGAGGAAGGCCTGACCTTCGTCGATATCTACGGTCGCCAGGGCGTGGCCGAGGCCCAGTTCCCGGTCGAGCGCCTGTTGAAGCTGGTGGACGGCCTGCGCGCGCTGGATCCCACCACCCGCCGCGCCGCGATCACCGCCATGGACGTCGCCGACGAGACCTGGTCGATGGCCGACGTGCTGGCCGACGCCGACGCCAAGATGGCCGCCCTGCGCGCGCATCAGCGTCAGATGCAAGGGGCCGCGGACGGCGTGGTGCAGGCCAACCGCGAGCGCGTCGCCGCGCTGGAAAGCAGCCGCGACGGGCGTCTGGCCGAATTGCGTGAGCAGATCGCCGCGCTCGAAGCGCAGATCCAGGAGGCCGTGGGCGGCACCGCCGCCGACGTCGCCAAGCTGCAGTCGGAATCGGAATCGAACAAGGCGGCGCTGCTGCGCGAAACCCAGCGCATCGACGCCCACATCCTCAATCTGGAGGAACTGGTCGCCCAGTTCCGCCCGCCGGCGAAGTGATCGCCGGTGGTCTCCCGTCATCTTTCGTGATTCGTTTGTCTTAGGAGTGCCTTATGGCCATCAAACTCACCCCGTTCGCCAAGTTGTTGATCGGCGCGATCGTCCTGGTCGGCAGCGGCTCGGTGCTGTGGAATCTGTACAAGAACCGCAAGGCCGACGGCGGCGCTGATGGCGCCGCGGCCACCGCGCAGACCGACGGCGGCAAACCGGTGGCTTCCGGCAGCAACGCCGGCAGGGGCGATGGTCCGCTCGGTTCGGCCGGCAACCCGCTGAAGGTCAGCATCGTCAGCTTCCACGGCTACGCACCGGCGCTGGTCGCCAATGGCCAGAGCCTGAAGACCGAATCCGGCTCGCTGTTCGACCGCGAAGGCCTGAACGTCGAGTTCGTGATCCAGGACGACATTCCGACCCTGTCCACCATCTTCGAGGCCGGCACCGCGCAGTGCGCGTGGCGCACGTCCGATTTCTGGGCGCAGGAACAGCCGAACCTGCGCAACAGCGGCCACGACGCCAAGGCGGTGATGATCGTCGACAACACCCGCGGCGCCGACGCCATCATCGCCAGGGACCCGTCGATCCGCAGCGTCGAAGACCTGGCCGGCAAGAAGCTCGCGCTGCTGCAGTTCACGCCTTCGCACGGCATGTCGATCGACGCGATCGACAATTCGTCGCTGTCGGCGCGGAAGAAGCAGAGCGTCGAATACGTCTACATCGCCGCCGAAGACGGTCTGGCCGGCGTGCGCGCCGCGCTGGAATCCGGCAGCGTCGACGCCGCCGCGCTGTGGGATCCGGACCTGTCGCTCGCGCTGCGCGCGACCAGGGGCCACGTGGTGTATTCGACCAAGACCGCATCGAACCTGATCTTCGACGTGATCGTCTGCGACCAGCGCGTGCTCAACGATCCGCAGGGCCGCGAGGCGGTGCAGAAACTGGTCAACGGCTGGATGAAGGGCGTGGACGCGGCCAAGGTCAATCCGGACGGGGCGGTCGACGCGCTGGTGAAGACCGAGGAATTCTTCACCCTGCTGGCCAAGGACGAAGGCAAGCCGTTCGTGAAGAGCCTGTTCGACAACCTGCTGTGGACCGGCGTCGCCGACAACGCGCGCATCCTCGGCATGTCCGGCGGCACCAATCACTACGAGCGCGTCTATCAGCGCTTCGACCAGATCTACCGCGCCGCCGGTGCGCTGGCCAATCCGAAGTCGCCGGTCATCGCGCCGCAGGACAGCTTCGACACCAGCTTCATCCGCAAGCTCTACGACGCCAGCACCTCGGCGCAGGTCGAGGCGAAAAAGGTCGAGACCTACACCGCCGTCGAGCGCGAGGAAGCGGTCCAGGCGCCGGCCACGGTGACCAAGCCGGTGACCGTGAATTTCGCCAGCGGCCAGTCGGCGCTGACCAAGCGCGCCGAGAAGATCATCGATACCGACATGGTGCCGTTCATCGAGAACAACGGCAGCGCGTATTTCGAGATCAGCGGCAACACCGACAGCACCGGCAATCTCGCGGTCAACAACCGCCTGTCGCAGGCGCGCGCCGAGGCGGTGGTGGACTATCTCAGCAAGCAGTGGGAGTTCCCGCGCGAGCGCTTCAAGATCGTCGGCAATGGCCCCAACAAGCCGCTCTGCGACGAGAACAATCCCGGCTCCGAAGGCGTGGACCTGGATGGGTGCCGCGAAATGAACCGCTCGACCCGCATCGCGGTGTTCGGGGCGCGTCCGTAATGGCCAACGGCTGGAACCCGTACGCCGCCCTGCCCGGAGGGCTGCGGCGGCAACTGGGCATCGCCGGCGTCGCCGCGGTGCTGCTCGTCTGGTTCGGGCTGAGCGCCAGCGGCTGGATCAGCGCCAACAAGCTGCCGTCGCCGGTGTCGGTGGTGAAGGCCCTCGCGTATCTGACCTGGAGCGACGGCAAGAGCCTGCTGTTCGACGCCACGCTGTGGTCGGTCGGCCGCGTCGCCGCGGCCGGCGTGCTGGTGGTGATGATCGGCGTGCCGCTGGGCATCTTCATGGGCGCGTCGCCGAAGTTGAATGCGCTGCTGTCGCCGCTGATCGATCCGTTCCGCTCGGCGCCGGTGGTCGCGCTGCTGCCGATCCTGGTGATGTGGCTGGGCATCGGCGAGACGATGAAAGTGACATTCCTGTTCCTCGGCGCCGTGGTCTATCTGGTGCCGATGGTGCGCGACGCCATCCAGGCGGTGCCGCAGAGCTACTGGACCGGCGCGCGCGATCTCGGCGCCACGCCGTGGGAATGCATCCGCCACGCGGTGGTGCCCATCGCGATGCCGCGCATCGCCGACGCCATCATCGTCAGCGTCTCGGTGATGTGGACCTATATCACCGTCGCCGAGTACGTGAACGCCAAGGTCGGCCTGGGCCAGCTGATCCAGAACGCGCGTCGTTTCAGCGCCATGGATCAGGTGTTCGCCGGCATCGCGGTAATCATCGCGCTGGCGCTGATCACCTATCAATTGATGCGTGCGGTCAAAGCCCGCCTGTATCCGTGGGAGACGCAGGCATGAGCGCCACCACTGCAGTGAATAATGTTCCCGCGCCCGCGACGCCCGCGGTCATCGCACTCGATCAGATCGTCCAGGAATATCCGCGTCCCGAGGGCGGCGTGAACCGGGTCGTCGACAACCTCAGCCTGCGTTTCACCGGCCCCAGCATCAACATGCTGCTCGGCCCCTCGGGCTGCGGCAAGAGCACGCTGCTGTACATGATGGGCGGTGTGCGCCCGCAGAACACCAACATGCCCACCAGCGGCACCATCAGCATCGACGGTGCGGCGTGCACCGATGCGCACGACGATGCGGTGATGGTGTTCCAGCGCTACGCCAACCGTCCCGATCTCACCGTCTACGACAACGTGGCGTTTCCGTTCCGGCTGAAATTGTGGCGCGACCGCATTCCGTCCGCGGAGCGTCACGAAAAAGTCATGCACATGCTCGAAGCCGTGGGTCTGGCCGACAAGGCCAAGCTGCGCCCGAGCCAGTTGTCCGGCGGCCAGAACCAGCGCATCGCGCTGGCGCGCTCGCTGATGCTGCGTCCGCGCATCCTGCTGATGGACGAGCCCTTCGGCGCGCTCGACGCGCAGACCCGCGAGGAAATGCAGAAGCTGCTGGTCAAGCTGTATCAGGAATATCCGTGCCTGATCGTGTTCGTCACCCACGACGTGACCGAGGCCTTGTTGCTGGGCGATCGCGTGGTGGTGCTGTCGACGCAGCCGGCGCGGATCGCCGACGATTTCGAGATCGCCACGCCCAAGCCGCGCGACAGCGGCTGGCTGCGCATGCCCGAAGCGGCGGCGCTGGAGCAGCGCATCCTCAGCCGCCTGCATCAGGCCGCCGGCAAGGGCAACGTGCGCGTGACGATCTGATGCGACGGAATCGACCGGCATGAAACAGGCCCCGAAACCCGTGAGTTATCTGCGCGCCTGGCTCACCAGCCAGGCCAACATGATGACCGTGCTCGGCGGCGGGCTGGTGGCGACGATCGCGTCGATTCCGGCCGGCGGCGTGGGCGCGCTCGGCGCGCTGGTGGTGCTGGGCGCGGTGCAGGTGCTGGCCGCGCTGGTCATTCCGGATCTGTCCACGTTCCGCAGCAAGGTCGACCGCAACGCGCGCCGCGCCGCCATCGATCAGCGCCGCGCGCAGCTGCAGCAGGAACTGTTCCAACTGCACGGCGGGCTGGAGCGCGTGGCGGGCATGGCGATGTGGCAGAAGTATCAGGCGGTCGTCGAGCGCGCGGCCGTCCTGTATCGCATCGCCGGCGAAGCGGAGAGTCAGCTGTCCTACGACGACGCCGAACGCGTCGACAAGGCCTCGGTCGATTATCTGGCGCTGTGGCTGGCCGACGCGACGATCAGGGACCGGCTGCGCAGCGGCGAGGAAGCCACCGTCGAACGTCGCCTGCGCGAAGCGGAGAAAGCGCTGGCCGAAGTCGATGTCTCCGATCCGCGCTATCGTCATCTGAAGATGGCGCGCGACGATTACCTCGCGATCAAGCTGCGCCACGACGGCCTGGTCGCGCGGCAGATGTCGATCGAGGCCGCGTTGGTGTCCCTGCCCGATCAGGTCGAGGAGATCTACCAGATGGTCGTCGCCAGCCCGTATTCCAGCGTGCTCGGTTCCAAACTCGGCGAGTCGCTGTCGCGGCTGCAGCTGGAAGAGGACATCGAGCTGGAGCTGTCGCAGAACGATCTCGACAGTCACTATTTCCAGACCGGCGCGGCCGCCGCGAACAAGCAAGCCAAGGCCGCGAAACAATCCGCCCGCACGCAATGATTACCGCGGCAATGATCACCGCGCGATGATCCAATCGACGACCTAATTTTCCAGGAGCCCCTCATGAGCCTCAACCTCTTCACACGCCTCGGCAATCTCGTCCGCGGATTCATGTCGCTGTTCGTCAGCGGCATCGAACAGCAGCACCCGGAGATCGCCTACGAAAACGCGATCAACACCATGATCGAGAAATACAACAAGCTCAAGAACGCCACTGCCGGGCTGATCCGCCTGCGCGAGGACGCCGCCGACCGTCTGCAGAAAGCGCAGGCGCAGCAGCACGAGCTGAGCGCCATGCTGGAACAGGCGATGGCCGAAGGCCAGGACGACATCGCGGTGGAGCTGATCGAGCGCAAGGACGCGATCGACGCGGAAATCGCCTCGCTGCAGGCCGAAATGGAAGCCGCGGAAAAAGACGTCGGCACCGCCAAGACCGCGCTGACCGAAGTGAAGGGCGAGATCGCCAAGCTCAAGGCCGAGAAGGACCGCATGCTCGCCAAGATGCAGAGCGCGCAGGCGCGGGTGCGCATCCAGGACCAGCTCGAAGGGCTGTCGGTCGACGCCGAACTGCGCGCGCTGGAAAACGTCCGCACCGGCATCAAGGACACCATCGCCAAGGCCAAGCTGGGCGACGAGCTGCGCGAATCCGATCTCGATGTGCGCCTGAAGTCGCTGCGCACCAACAGCAGCAAGGCCAGCGCGCGCAACAAGCTGGAAGCGCTGAAGAAGGAGCGAGCGGGTGCCGCCGGCGCGGATCGGACGATCTGATTATTCCGCTGTCATCCCGAGCCTTTTTATTGTCATCCCGAATCCGGCGAAGCCGGTGAGGGATCTGCTTCTGCACGGTATCGCCTCAAGCAGATCCCTCCATGGGCTTCGCCCCTGTTCGGGATGACAGGAATCTCGCGTCGCCCACATCGCCGATCGCATCCACGGACACACCATGACCACCCTCAACAGCGTCGCACTTCCGCCCTGGGCCGACGAACTCAAGCGTCGCTATCTCGCCGGTGAGGCGGGGCTGTTCGTGGTCCATGGCAATGTCCACGACGCCATCGCCCACGACGGCAAGCTGCTGCCGTTCGTCGAATTCCTGCACACCGTCGTGCTGTCCGCCAAGCCGCAGCGTTACGAACTTGCGCTGCGCCACGCCGGCATCAAGCAGCACGGCGCCAACGGCAAGGTGCTGGAACTCGGCGAAACGCTGCTCGAGAACATCGGCCATCTGGAAACGCGGATGCGCGCGGGCGACGGCGTGGCGCTGGTTCTGCCGCATGCCGGCGACCTGGTGCCGAACGCGGAAACCACATTCCTCAGCACCGACGAGCGCGGCCTGCTGGAAATCCTCCACGACTGGTCGCTCAGCGGTTTGCTGCTGCAGCGCAATCACATCGTCGTGCTGATCTGCGCGTCGCTGTCGGAACTGCATCCGTCGCTCAACACCAATCCACGCATCGCCGCGATCGAAGTGTCGTTTCCGGACGAACCCGCGCGCGCGCGCCTCGTCGCGCAGTCTGCGCCGCACATGTCGCCGGCGCAGCAGGCGCTGGTCGCCAAGCACACCGCGGGTCTGCGTTTGCTGGAGATCGACAGCATCGTCGCCGAGCGTCCCGCGGCGGGCCTGTCGGACGAAGAACGCAAGACGCTCGCGCTGCAATTGCTGGGCGATGCGCCCGACGCGCAGCAGCGCGCCGGGATGTATGCCGGCGTGACCGCGGGCAAGACCCGCGAAGAGATCGCGTTTCTGATCCTCGGCCGCGCGACCACGCCCGAAGAAAACAAGGACGACCCGGTCGACGCGATGCTGCGCATCATCGGCACCCGCAAGCGCGAGATCATCCAGCGATCCTGCGGCGATCTGATCGAATTCCTCGATCCGACCTACGGTCTCGACGCGGTCGGCGGTTACGACCAGATCAAGCAGGAGCTGATGAAGATCGCGGCGACGATCAAGACCGGCGACCGCCGGCTCGCGCCGATGGGCCTGCTCGCGGTCGGGCCGATGGGCGTCGGCAAGACCTTCGTCATCAAGGCGTTCCTGAAGGAAGCCGGATTGCCGGGCGTCGTGCTGAAGAACTTCCGCTCGAAGTGGGTGGGATCGACCGAATCCAACCTCGAACGCGTGCTCAAGATCATCCGCGCGATGAGTCCCATCGCGCTGGTCATCGACGAAGGCGACCGCAGCTTCGGCAGCGGCGAGGGCGGCGGCGAGACCGACGGCGGCACGTCGTCGCGGGTCATCGCGCGGATCAAGGACTTCATGTCCGACACCGACAACCGCGGCCACGTGCTGACGATCCTGATGACCAACCGCCCGGACAAGCTCGATGTCGACATCAAGCGCCCGGGCCGTCTCGACCGCAAGATCCCGTTCTTCTACGCCGACAACGGCGCCGATCGCATGCACGTGGTGCGCGCGATCCTCAAGCGCGGCGGCGCGCCGTTGCCGGCCGATGCCGACGTCGCGCTGATCGAAGCGCTGGATGCGCTGGACGGGTATTCCAACGCCGATCTGGAAGCCATCTCGCTGTTGGCGCTGGATCTGGCGCGCGAAGACGCTGCCGCTGCGGCGGAGGGCGGCGGTGACATCATCGGCAACGGTCTGACCGCAGACCATCTGCGTCGCGCCATCGCCGATTTCATTCCGCCGCAGCACACCGACACCATCCAGCTGATGGAACTGCTCGCGGTACAGGAATCCTCGCGCCGCAGCCTGCTGCCGGAGCGCTTCGCAAAGCTCGCGCCGGCCGAGGTGTCGCAGTTGATCGCGGAGTTGAAGCGTCGGTTGCGGCTGTAGGGCGGGCTCAAGCCCGCCTGATGGTGAAACGACAGATGCGAGCAGGCATCTTTCTGGCCGGGCGTTGATTGTTCCGATACGGCGGGCTTGAGCCCGCCCTACGGTTCTCAGACCACCTCGAACAACCCCGCGGCGCCCTGGCCGCCGCCGATGCACATCGTCACGACCACGAACTTGACGCCGCGCCGCTTCCCTTCGATCAGCGCATGGCCGACGAGGCGTGCGCCTGACACACCGTAAGGATGTCCGACCGCGATCGCGCCGCCGTTGACGTTCAATCGCTCCATCGGAATGCCCAGCGTGTCCGCGCAGTACAGCACCTGCACCGCGAACGCTTCGTTGAGTTCCCACAGGCCGATGTCGTCCACGCTCAGGCCCGCGCGCTTCAGCAGTTTCGGCACCGCGAACACCGGACCGATGCCCATTTCGTCGGGCTCGCAGCCGGCCACCGCGAAGCCGCGGAAGATGCCCAGCGGCTGCAGGCCGCGCTGTTCGGCCAGCGTCGCGCTCATCACCACCGCTGCCGAGCTGCCGTCGGAAAACTGACTCGCATTGCCGGCGGTGATCACGCCGCCGGGCGTCGCCGGGCGGATTCCGCGCACGGCGTCCAGCGTGGTGTCGGCGCGGATGCCTTCGTCGGCGCTGATGGTGACTTCGCGGCTCGACAATTGTCCCGACGCCTTGTCGCCGACGCCCATCGTCACCGTCATCGGCACGATCTCGTCGTCGAATTTTCCGGCCGCCTGCGCGGCGGCGGCGGCGAGCTGGCTGCGCACGCCGTATTCGTCCTGCCGTTCTTTCGGAATGTTGTAGCGGCTCGCCACCTGCTCGGCGGTCTGCAGCATGTTCCAGTACAACTCAGGCTTGTGCGCCATCAGCCATGGGTCGGCGAGCATCGTCTGGTTCATCACGCCCTGCACGCAGGAAATGCTTTCCACGCCGCCGGCGACGAACACATCGCCCTCGCCGGCGATCACGCGCTGCGCCGCGGTCGCGATGGTCTGCAGGCCGCTGGAACAGAAACGATTGATGGTCATGCCCGGCACGCTCACCGGGCAGCCGGCGCGCAGCGCGATCTGCCGCGCGATGTTCACGCCGGTCGCGCCTTCGGGATTGGCGCAGCCCATCAGCACGTCCTCGACTTCCGCCGGGTCGATGCCGGCGCGCGCGATGGCGTGCTGCACGCTGTGCGCGCCGAGCGTGGCGCCGTGGGTCATGTTGAAAGCGCCTTTCCAGCTTTTCGCCAGGGCGGTGCGCGCGGTGGAGACGATGACGGCGTCGGTCATGTTGGATTCCCAGGTCGGATTCGATTCGGTGGCGATCAGGTGAAGGTCTTGCCGTCGGCGGCCAGCGCGGCCAGCAGCGGCGCGGGTTCCCACGCGCCGGCCTGGCGGTTGTCGCGATCGGCGTCGGCATAGCGGCGCATCGCGCGCACCACGTTGAACGCGCCCACCTCGTCGGCGTAGCGCATCGGCCCGCCGCGGAACGGCGGGAAGCCGTAGCCGAACAGATACACCATGTCGATATCGCCGGCCTTGGCGGCGATGCCTTCTTCGAGGATCTTCGCGCCCTCGTTGACCAGCGCGTAGACCAGACGCTCGACGATTTCCGCATCGCCGATCCTGCGCCGCGCGATGCCCGCATTCTTCGAGTGTTCGACGATCAGCGCGTCGACCAGCGCGCTGGGATGCGCCTTGCGGTCGCCGGGTTTGTAGTCGTACCAGCCCGCGCCGGTCTTCTGGCCGAAGCGGCCCTGTTCGCACAGTCGGTCGGCCACTGCCGAATAGGTCAGCTCCGGCTGTTCGACGTAGCGGCGTTTGCGGATCGCCCAGCCGATGTCGTTGCCGGCCAGATCGCTCATCCGGAACGGGCCCATCATGAAGCCGAAGCGTTCGGCCGCGGCGTCGACCTGCGCCGGCAGCGCGCCTTCCTCCAGCAGGAACATCGCCTGACGGCTGTACTGCTCGATCATGCGGTTGCCGATGAAACCGTCGCACACGCCGGACACCACCGCGGTCTTGCGGATCTTTTTCGCCACCGACATCGCCGTCGCCAGCACGTCCTTCGCCGTGGCCTTGCCGCGCACCACTTCCAGCAGCTTCATCACGTGCGCCGGGCTGAAGAAATGCAGGCCGATGACGTCCTGCGGGCGTTTGGTGAACGACGCGATCCTGTCGAGATCCAGCGTCGACGTGTTCGACGCCAGGATCGCGCCGGGCTTGGCGACGGCATCCAATTGCTCGAACACCGCCTGCTTGACGCCCATCTCCTCGAACACCGCCTCGATGATCAGGTCGCAGTCGGCAAGGTCGGCGTAATCCAGCGTCGGCTGCAGCAGCGCCATCCGCGCTTCGAATTTGGCTTCGCTCAGACTGCCCTTGCGTACGTTGCCTTCGTAGTTCTTGCGGATGGTGGCGACGCCGCGGTCCAGCGCCTCCTGCTTCGTTTCCAGAATCACGACCGGCAGGCCGGCGTTGAGGAAATTCATCGCGATGCCGCCGCCCATCATGCCCGCGCCGATCACGCCGACCTTGCGCACCTCGCGCTGCGGGGTGTCGTCGGGCACGTCGGCGATCTTCGATGCGGCGCGTTCGGCGAAGAACGCATGCCGCAGCGCGCGCGATTCCGGCGACATCATCAGTGCGGCGAAGGTATCGCGCTCGAATTTCATACCGTCGTCGAAGCGCTTGCGCGCTGCGGCTTCCACGCAGTCCACGCAGCGCTGCGCAGCGGGATAATCCTTCGCCATCGCGCCGACGGTGGTGCGGGTGAACAGCACGAAACCCTCGACATTCGCATGCGCGACGCGGCGGTCGCGCATGCGCGGATGCGGGTCGGCGTCTGCGGCGCGCTCGCGGGCGAATTGTTTCGCGGCAGCGAGCAGATCGCCGTCGACGATGCGATCGAACAACGCCTGGCCCGGAATCGCCGCCAGCGCTTCGCTGGCGACCGGATTGCCGGAGACGATCATGTTCATCGCCGGCTCCAGGCCGATGGCGCGCGGCAGCCGCTGGGTGCCACCTGCACCGGGCACCAGCCCGAGTTTCACTTCGGGCAGCGCGACCTGGGTGCCGGGCGAGGCCAGCCGGTAGTGGCAGCCCAGCGCCAGTTCCAGGCCGCCGCCCATGCACACGCCGTGCATCGCGACCACCACCGGTTTGGTGCTGGCCTCGAAGGCCGAGATCACCGACAGCAGGTTCGGTTCCTGCATCGCCGCGGGCTTGCCGAACTCGCGGATGTCGGCGCCGCCGGTGAAGGATTTGCCGGCGCCGTTGATCACCACCGCAAGCACTGCGGGATCGGCCAATGCTTGGTCCAGCCCCGCGACCAGCGCGCGGCGCGTCTCGTAGCCGAGGCCGTTGACCGGCGGGTTGTCGAGCGTCAGTACCGCGACGCCATCGTCCACCGCGTATCGGGTCGTCATCGCTTGCTCCTGGAAGTCTGGTTGGAAGTCTGGTTGGATGTGGGTTTGGAAGCGCGCCGCGGCGCGACGCGCCCCGACAGCAGCAGTTCGATCGCCAGGCCGGCATCGGCGACATCCACCTGCTGGTCGCTGGTTGCCTCGGCGTAGATGAAGGATTCGCACAGCCGCACGATCAGATAGGCGAGGGTGTCCACCGCCAGTGGCGGCACCAGCGCGCCGCGGTCGGCCTCGTACTGCAGCAGCGCGCGCACCCGCTCGATCGCGCGGCCCTGCACCGGGCCGAGTTTCGAGGTGAGCAGGCGTACGGCGTATTCGGGGTCGCTGCGCACGAAGCGCCGCAGCGGCTCGAAGTCCACCAGCGCGCGCACCGCGTCCTCGCAGATCGAGGCCGCCCGGCGCGCACCGCGGCCGCGATGGCGGGCGGCGGTGGCGTTCATCAGTTCGTCGCACAACGACCACAGGATCTCGCTCAGCAGCAGCTCGCGGCTGCCGACCCAGCGGAACGCGGTGGCGCGGCCGATGCCCAGCCGCGCGGCGAGGGCGCCGATGTCGATGCGCTCGCCGGCCAGCCAGTCGCGCCGCGCCAGCTGGTACAGGTCCAGCGGCGTGGCCTTGGCGGGCGGCGCCTCGCGCAGCGCCTGGGCGAGGCGGGTGGGCGTCTTCGGGCTGGCGGTGCGGGCGGGCATGGCCGGAGTGTAGACATTTCGACGATTTGACGCCAGATGAGTCGCAATGCTCAAATGACTCATCGCTAAGAATTCACCTGATCAGCGTCGAGACACAGTTGGCTGCAATCACTCCCTCCCTTTCGCCATAGGCGAAGGGGAGGGTTGGGGAGGGGTTCGCCGGGCGCCGGTGTTGCCCGGGTTCTGAAGCAACCCCCTCCCAGCCTCCCCCTCCGCTACGCGCAAGGGGAGGAGCAGATCGTCGCTTACGGTGGTTCGACGCTGATCCGGAAGACTCATCAACCTCAGGACGTTGCCAAACCATGAACGCGAGCCCGTTGACCAACCGCCGCAACCTCGACTTCATGCTGTACGAACTGCTGGGCGCGGACCGTCTCTGCGACTATCCGCGTTTCGCCGAGCACAGCCGCGACACCTTCGGCGCGGCGCTGGATCTGGCCCACCAGATCGCGCTGGAGAAATTCCTCCCGCACAACCGCAAGTCCGACCTGCACGAACCGCATATGGTCGACGGCAAGGTCGAGCTGATCCCCGAGATCGGCGAAGCGGTGCAGGCCTACAACGACGCCGGCTTCGCCGCCGCGCTGGCCGATTACGAGGCCGGCGGCATGCAGCTGCCGTTCGTGATCGCCCAAGCCTGCGACTCGATGTTCTCGGCCGCCAACCCCGGCACCATCGCCTATCCCGCACTGGCGCGCGGCGTGTCGAACCTGCTCGAAGCCTACGGCACGCCCGAGCAGAAGCGCCTGTACAAGCAGCCGATCATCGAAGGCCGCTATCTCGGCACCATGTGCCTGTCCGAGCCGCACGCGGGCTCGTCGCTGGCCGACATCAGGACCACCGCCGAACCGCAGGCCGACGGCCGCTACCGGCTTACCGGCGCGAAGATGTGGATCTCCGCCGGCGACCACGAACTCGGCGAGAACATCATCCATCTGGTGCTGGCGAAGATCGTCGGCGCGCCGGCCGGCGTGCGCGGCATCAGCCTGTTCATCGTGCCGCGCTGGAAGGTCAACGCGGACGGCAGCCGCGGCGCGCGCAACGACGTGCAACTCGCCGGGCTCAACCACAAGATGGGCCAGCGCGGCAGCGTCAACACCTTCCTGAAATTCGGCGAATCCGGCGATTGCGATGCGTTCCTGGTCGGCGAACCGCATCAGGGCCTCGGCTACATGTTCCACATGATGAACGAGGAGCGCATCGGCGTCGGCATGGGCGCCGTGCTGCAGGGCCTGGCCGGCTATCTGTATTCGCTGCAGTACGCGAAAGAGCGCAAACAGGGCCGGCATCCCGACCAGAAGGATCCGAACGCGCCGCCGGTCGCGATCATCGAACACGCCGACGTGCGTCGCATGCTGCTGCAGCAGAAAGTGTACGTGGAAGGCGCCGAAGCGCTGGGCTATTACGCATCCATGCTGGTCGACCACGCGCGCGATCCGGATGAATCAGTGCAGCGCGACAGTCATCTGCTGCTGGAGCTGCTGACCCCGATCGTCAAGGCCTGGGGTTCGGACTATTCGCTCAAGGCCAACGAACTCGCGGTGCAGGTGCTGGGCGGTTACGGCTTCACCCGCGAATATCCGGTCGAACAGAACTATCGCGACAACCGCATCAACCCGATCCACGAAGGCACCAACGGCATCCAGGCGCTCGATCTGCTCGGCCGCAAGGCGATGATGCACGACGGCGCCGCGCTGAAACTGCTGATGGCGAAAATCGCCCAGGCCTGCATCGAAGCCGGCGCGGACGACACGCTGAAACCGCTCGCCGATCAGCTGGCCATCGCGGCAAAACACGCCATCGACGCCACCCGCGCGGCGGGCAAGCGCATGGCGGAGGGCGACGTGCGCCGCGCGCTCGCCAACGCGTCGCACTACATGACGGCGCTCGGCCACCTCGCCATCGGCTGGATGTGGCTGCAGCAGGCGACCATCGCGCAGCGGCAGTTGCCGGACGCCACCGGCGACGACCGCGATTTCTACGCCGGCAAACTGCAGGCCTGCCGCTTCTTCTTCGCTACCGAACTCCCGCTGGTCGAACACGCCGCGCGACTGGTGCGCGACGCGGAGCCGAGCGCGTTCGACATGCAGGCCGAATGGTTCTGATGACATCGGCGACATAAGGCGGATACCAGCAGGTTTGGGACTGATTTTTCCCGCGTCGATAGGGCCGAAAGCAAATCCCCCGTAGCCCCCTTTTTCAAAGGGGGCGAAGCGTGTCCGACTGATCGCGGACGGCACTGGCCGAGGAGGGCGCCGCGCGATGGCGTGCGACCAAAGCAGTCCGCCTAGAGCAGTGCGCGCGACGCAATGCCCACTATGAGTACATGCCGTCCATGCTTATCCCCCCTTTGAAAAAGGGGGGCAGGGGGGATTTGCTGTTGCCTTTGACCCATCTGCTGCAAGTCGTAAATTTCCGGCGCTGTGGAAAAAAGCGACGGCGATGCCCTTGCTTGTGAGTTCGTCCGGGTGCTCGCTGTGCATCTCATGAGCGCGCGCCCACGAGCGCTGTCATCAAACTTGCATACATCCGGTATTGAATGTCCGACAGAACGCCATCGAATGTATTCGCAACGCCGATGTCCAAGCTCCCCAACCGCACCGTCACCACCACATTCCGCACCCAGCCGGGTGTGCGCGATGCATTGGAAGTCGCGGCGGGAATGGAGAACCGCAGCATGTCCAATCTGATCGAGCGTCTGGCGATCGAATACTGTCGCGGCAAAGGCATTCCGATCCGTGGCCTGGACGACAACCCTACGTCCCATCGCGGGCCGTCGGAAACCGCTTGATGCTTCAACTGCAGGGGAACCGTCGATGAAGAAATTCCTGGGTCCGGCGCTGGCGCTGTTGTTGCTGGTCGGCGTGGTGATCGGAATCGTGTTCTCCGCGCGCGACAAGCAGGCCAGCGCCAGCGATGCGCAGAACGCGGCGGTTGCTGCGGCCGGCAGCGCGCCCGCCGCGCCCGGCAAAACCACCGTACGCATCCTCACTGGCTCGGAGAAACTCGATTTCCTTCGCGATCCGGAACTGGCGAAGGCGCTGGATGCGGAAGGCATCGTGCTGGACGTGCAGAAAGCCGGTTCGCGCGAGATCGCGACCCACCCCGACCTCAAGACGTTCGATGTCGCCTATCCGGCGGGCGTGGCCGCGGCGCAGAAGATCGCGGCCGCCACGGGCTCGCGCCGGATGACCAACAGTTTCTACACGCCCATGGCGGTCGCGAGCTGGAAACAACTGCTGCCGCCGCTGGAGGCCAACGGCATCGTCCGCCGGCAGGGCGGCGCTTACTACATCGCGGACATGCACAAGCTCGTGGAAATGATGGAGCAAGGCGCGCGCTGGAAGGATCTGCAGCCCAATCCGGCGTATGCGGTCAGCAAATCGGTGCTGATCGGCAGTACCGACGTGCGCACCAGCAATTCGGCTGCGATGTATCTCGCGCTGGTCAGTTATGTCGCCAACGGCGACAACGTCGTCGACAGCGATGCCGCCGCCGATCAGGTCGTGGATCGTCTGCTGGGCCTGTTCTCGAAGCAGGGCTATCAGGAATCCAGTTCGTCCGGGCCGTTCGAGGATTACGTGACGATGAAGCTGGGCAAAAGCCCGCTGGTCATGGTCTACGAACAGCAGTTCCTGCAGTACGCGTTCCGGCAGACGAGCATCGATCCGGACATGGTGCTGCTGTATCCGCAGCCCACGGTGTTGACCAAGCACACCATCGTCGCCTTGACCGACAAGGGCGCGCGTTTCGCAGACGTGTTCGAGCGCAACCCGGAGGTCCGGAACATCGCCAGCCGCTACGGATTCCGGGGCAGCGACAACACCGCGCTGTTCGCCGAAGCCAGGGCCAGGAAGATCGAGATGCCGCAGACGCTGGTCGATGTGGTCGATCCGCCGACCTACGATCTGCTGGAGCGCATGATCGTGCGCATCGAATCCAGGCTCGGAAAATAACCCGATGCCGACATGCAGGCGATCGTCGAATCCATGCGCCCCGCATGGCCCTCAACACCTCCGGATCACGCTGTCATGACCGATTTCCTCAAGGCGCTTCGATACGCATCCGTCGCTGCCGTATTCGCGCTTGTCGCCGCGTGTTCGCCGGGTTCCGATCGTGCTTCGACCGGCGACGACGACGCGCTGCCCGCCAATGCCTTCACGATCCTGGCAGGCTCCGAACTCAAGGACGTCGATGTACAGCTCGGCGAAGAGATCCGCAAGGCGACCGGCATCGAGGTGCGCTTCAGCTATGCGGGAACGCTCGATGCGATCGATCGCCTCAATGCCGGGGAATCTTTCGATGCGGTGTGGGTGAGTCATGGCAAATATCTCGCGATGAACCCGCAGCTCAAGTCGAGGATCGCCGCGCAGGAGAAGATCATGCTGTCGCCGGTGATCCTCGGCGTGAAACGGTCGAAGGCCGAAGCACTCGGATGGGACCGCGAGGATCCGACGTGGAAGGACATCGCCGACGCCGCGGGCGCGGGGACATTCACGTTCGGCATGACCAATCCCACGGCCAGCAACACCGGATTCACTGCGCTGATCGGCATCGCGGCGGCGCTGGCATCCAACCCCGACGCGCTGACCGAAGCGGATGTCGCCAATCCCGCGCTCAAGACGTTCTTCCAAGGGCAGCGGATGACGGCGGGCTCATCCGGCTGGCTGGCCGATGCCTACGCCGCAGACGCGTCGAAGGTCGACGGCATCATCAATTACGAGTCGGTGATCCTGTCCTTGAATGCGAACAGCAAACTCGGCGAGCCGCTGGTGCCGGTCTATCCCAGGGAAGGCATCATCACCGCCGACTATCCGCTGATGCTGTTGAACGGGGCCAGGCGCGCCGAATACGAACGCCTCGTCGCGTATCTGCGCTCCGCCGCATTCCAGACGCGATTGTCGGCGACGACGTTGCGTCGCCCCGTGAATGCGGAATCGGAGCCGGCGTCCGCGATCCCGAAACGCACGCTGATCGAACTGCCGTTTCCCGGCCAGCCGCAGATCATCAATGCGCTGCTGGATGCGTTCCTGGCCGATGTGCGCGTGCCGTCGACATCGCGCTACGTACTGGATCTGTCCGGTTCGATGAACGAGGAAGGCCGCATCGATCAGCTCAAGACCGCGATGGACACGCTGGCCGGCGGCGATCCGGGCACGCTGGGCAATCGTTATGCGCGATTCCAGAACCGCGAACGCATCGGCCTGATTCCCTTCAGCAACGAGCCGATGCCAACCCTGGGTTTCGACATGGGCAAGAACTCCGCCGAGAACGAGGCGACGCTGACGGCGATCAAGGCTGCCGTCGCCGGCATGCAGCCCGATGGCGGCACCGCGATCTACGACAGCGTACAGCGCGCCATGAGCGAACTGGCGCAGGAAAAACGGACCGGGGATGCGCCGAGGTACTACACCATCGTGCTGATGACCGACGGCGAGAACACCCAGGGCATGAGTCTGCGAGACCTGCTGCGCTGGCGCGAATCGCAGAGCGAAGCCGTGCAGTCGATCCGGGTGTTTCCGATCGTGTTCGGCAAGGCCGATGCCGAGCAAATGCAGGCGCTTGCCGAAGCGACCGGCGGCAAGGCCTTCGATGCCAAGGCCGGATCGTTGGCGATGGTGTTCAAGGACATCCGCGGTTACCAATGATCGATGTCTCCGTCGACGAGCGCGAATGGGCGGCGGCCGCACGGCGGACAGCGGCAGTGCCGCGTACGCAGTCGTGCCGTGCGCAGCCGCCGGCGATCCGGTCGCGGTGGCGCCGATGAGCCGCTTCCAGCGCTTTCTCTACAGCCCGCGCAACATCGCCGGCTGCTGTCTGGCCTTCGTCGGGCTGTTGCTGCTGTTCACCGGCGTGATCGGCACGGGCTGGCCGCTGATCGTGGCCGGCCTGTATGCGGCAGGCGTTCTCGGCTGGCCGCGGAAACATAACGTCGAAGCGGAAGCGCCGAGCATCGAGGTGCCGGTCGAGACGCTCGTAGAGGAGCTGCAGCGTCTGGTCGAAGCCGTGTCCACGCGTCTGCCGGACGCGGCACAGGCGTCGCTGCTCAGCATCCAGGCCACGCTCGCCGACCTGCTGCCGCGGCTGCGCGAGTTGGAGGTGTCGGGCGCGCTCTCGGTCGAATCCGCGTTCACCGTCGAGGAAACGCTGCGCCGCTATCTGCCGGAGATGCTCACCAGCTATCTCAAGCTTCCGTCCGCGTTCGCGAAGACGCAGCCGATGCAGGACAAGCGGACCGCCGCGCAGATTCTCGTCGACCAGTTGCAGATGCTCGACGAGTCGCTGAAACAGATCGCACGGGAATCGTTCGCCGGCGATGTCGAGGCACTGGTCAACAGCGGCCGCTTCCTGGAGCGGAAACTCCGCGCCCGCGCGGCTTTCGAGATCCAGTGATCGCATGGCGCGTGCTCAAGCACGCCGGCTTCATGTGTTCGCCGTGCAGGCCGAGTCGCTGCGGCCGGATATTTTCGCGACAAAGACAGTCTTCGCCGGGAAATACGATCGTCGCAGCATCGCATGACCGCATAGGGTGCGCCTGCGGCCTTCGACTTCGCCGGACGGCCAGCACAAAGCACCGGGAACCCGGGCGGTTCATTCCCCCCCGACACCCTGAAATGCCATGATGGCCGGGTTGAGAATCCATGGGATGGTATCGATGAACATGCAGACGCAGACGAACCCCGGCGGGGAGCGGATCCCCGATATCAGGACGCCGATCTCCGAAAATCGGGGCCACCCGGTCAACAGCGCGGATGTGGGCGTGTACTACTCGCGCACCGACAACCTCGTGGTCCAGGGCCGGGTGCTCAGCGACCAGGAGCAGATCGAAAAACTGGCCGATGCCATGCGCAGCGTGGGTCCGGGCAAGGTCATGTTGCTCGAGGCCAGCGGCCCGCGCGACGGCGATTACACCGACGACCTGCGGCGCACGCTGCCGGCCGCACTGGCGCTGGTGCCGCCCGATCAGCGCCCGGAAATCCGGCTGTTCGTGTCCGACGGGCGCCCGGTCGTCGGCGACCGGAACAATCCGAACGGGCCGTACAACGACTTCGCCACCTTCCTGCAGGAACAGGACCGCAACAGGGCGGGCAGCGGCACCGTGCAGACGGACAGCTCGCAATCGCTTGCGCGCGCGGTACCGAACTGGAACAACCCGGCGGTGGTGGATTTCTTCATCGAGAACCGCGTCCAGCCGGCGGTGCAGTTGGCGAGGGATCTGGGCATCGGCTCGGTGATGGTGGACGACCACATCGGCATCCCGCCCGGCCCCTCGATGGATGCCTTCAAGCGGGTCAACGGCTTCAACGACAGCCAGGCGCAGAACGCCATCACCGGCGCCTACGAACGCGTGCTGGGCACCATCGACAGCGCCGGCCTCAATACCGGCATCTCCTCCGCGGCCGAACCGCAGGGTTCGCTGCGCATGGGGATCGACATGGCGCGGCTGGCGCCGCGTTCGGATGTCGTCGAGATCCAGGGCTATCGCCCGACGGTCGAGGGCGTCCAGAGGATGGCGGACAACCTCTACGACAACATCAGCAACAATTTCGAGCGCTATCGCGGCGTCGACGAGTTCAGGATCGCGCTCGCCACCCGCGCGAACGGCGAGGACATTTCGGCGGGTACGCTGCAGGGCCAGCAGGCGGTGGTCGACCGCCTCGAAGAACGGCTGGGCGAGCTGTACCGCCAGAAGGGCGCGACGCCGCCTGAAGTGAACAGTTCGCTCTGGGCGCATCAGCACTTCTTCGAGGACCCCACACTGCGCCGTGGCGATGAGGGTCAGCGTGTGACCCGGTTGCAGGAAGCGCTGAACGACGCCGGCATCCGGGTGAATGGAGAGCCGCTGCCGACAACCGGCAATTTCCTCGACATGACCAAAGCGGCAGTCGAGCAGTACCAGCGTCAAAGCGGCCTTGCCGTGACCGGTGAAGCGAACAAGGAGACCCAGGTGGCGCTGGGGATTCATCCCGGCCTGCCGTTCGTGCAGAACAACCAGCAAAGCCCGCAGCAGCCGCAGACGCCACCGACAGCGGAGCAGCCGACCACGCCAGCGCCGATCGCGCCAGCGCCGACCATCCCGGTCCCGCCGCCTGCGCCGACCAACACCGACCCGCAGCCACCCGCGCAAACCGACAGGCCGCAGCCGCCGGCGAATCCCGCCCCCGCCGCACCAACGGACCGGCCGCCTGCGCCGACCAACACCGACCCGCAGCCACCCGCGCAAACCGACAGGCCGCAGCCACCGGCGAATCCCGCTCCCGCTGCGCCAACGGACCGGCCGCCTTCGCCGACCAACATCGACCCCCAGCCGTCGACGCAAACCGACAGGCCGCTGATCTCCGACCCGAATCATCCGGACAACAGGCTTTATCAGCAGGCCCTGTCGAATCTGGAGCAGTTGGGCCCAAGCGGCGGATTCAAGTCGCGCGAGGATCTGGAAAAGGCGGCCGCGGCGGTGGCGGTGGATGCCAAGGCAACGGGTCTGAATGAGATCGATCACATCAGCAAGACCCATGCGCCGAACGGCCAGAGCTATCTGGTGGCGGTGCAGGGCGACCCGACCAATCCGGCGGCGAAGAGCTCGTACGTCGACTACAACCAGGCGACGAGTCAGACAGTGGCGCAAAGCACCGGCATGGCCGAATCGCAGAAGCCTGCCGTGCAGGCCCAGTCCGCCCCACAGACGGAGCTGCCGATGCAGGACACGAACAAGGTCGCTCTGGCTGCCCGATGAAGAGCCGCGATGAAGGGTCGGATTCAATCGCGACCCGCATCGCTGCCTTGACTGCCGACTGCGGCGCATCAGCAGGTACCATCCGCTGTTTCGACAGCGGAAATTCCAACGCGATCCGGTGATGGTCCGCCGCCGGTTTACCGGGCCTCAGTGAGGGGCAAGCGCCATCGATAACAACAACGAGACCATAATCATGGTGGCATTGCGGCGAAGACGATAAAACCAGGTTGGCAGCACCGCCTGTGCGTGCAATCTGCGATCCAGCATCAGCAGCGATACGAAACACAGCGCCAACAGCAGGCACGCCCAGAACGCGTCGCCCAGCAGCACGCCGATCCACGCGGCGAGTGCGATGACGTTGCTGACGATCAGCGGAAAATGTCCGCAGCGCGGGCTGAAGAACAGCGATGCCGCCCAATGAATGCCGGAGATGAAAGAAGCGATGATCGCGGCATAGGCGATGCCGATGCCTGCGGCATCCACGCCGGGTACGGATCGCGTCCATGCCAGGAGCGCGCACCCGATCAGCGGCAGCGTGCCGGCGTATGTCAGCGCCTGTGCAAGACGCGGATTCGGCGAGGATTCGATCATGGCGATACGTCGGAATCGGTGAAGGGATCAGTATTGCGCAACGGCGTGCGGCCCCCATCGCGGAGCAATGCGGTCTTTTCGGCCTGCCGCCAATAACCGAAGAACCGCGTGTGCGCAGCGCCGGGCGACAGGCGCACAAAGGCATCGTCCTGCACCACCGTGACGCGCTTGTGCGCCTGCAGTCGTTCGGCCACCGTGCGGATGAACGGGTTGGGGCTGTAGGGAATCCACACACGTGTGGCCGGGTGCTGCAACAGCGTGAGAAAACTGTCGCCGCGCAGTATCTCGATGCCGGCTTCCGCGACGGTTTCGTACAGGAATACCAGCCGTTTCAGGCTGTAGTTCGCCGTCCGCAGATAGGCATCGTCCCAGACGTGCACGCAGCGCGCGCCATCGCCCGCGGCCTGCACGCAGGGATGGCTGCGGCGCAGCGCATCCTCGTGCAGCCAGACCAGATCGCCGCTCATCGCGCACCCTCAAGATTCGGAAACCAGCGCTGTGCCAGCGCTTCGTAGCTCGCATCCAGCGCGACATTCGCAGCGGGCGATGTGTCCACCAGACCTCCGAAATATTTCCTCACGTTGTCCAGGTTGAACGTATAGGGTTTGTGGCTGAACGTGCTGGCCACCCATTGCCATGAGAGATTGTTGCTGGCCGGATCGCCGTCCAGCAGATGATGCAGGAACCAGCGCGCGCCGGCCTGCCATTTCACGCGGCGCGCATGGACCGTGTATGCGGCCACATACATCCGCGCGTGATTGTGCAGATAGCCGGTGCCGATCAGTTCGGCGATGAACGCATCGATGCACGCCACGCCGGTACGGCCGTCGGCGATGTCCTGCGGCAGCGTGTCGGCGTAGTCGTCCGCGACGAATCCGGTCTTGTACGCTTCGACGTCCTGCCAGATCCACCCGGGATGCGCCGCATACGTGCGCTGCCAGAAATCGCGCCACGCCAGTTCCTGGATGAACTTGATCACCCGCATCGGCGATGCGTCGTGCGCCAGGGCCGCATTGCGCACCGCATTCAGGCCGAGCACGCCGTGGCGCAGATAGGGCGACAGCCGGCTGACGGCGCCGGCGCCGAAATTGCGCGTGGCGGCATAGCGCAACGGATCGATGGCCTGCAGCCGCTGCTGCGCCGCCGTCGCACCGCCGACGATCGGGCTGGCCTCGCCTTCGGCCCACGGACACAGCGCGCGCACGTGTGCGATCAGGGCATCGCGATCGGCGAAATGGGTCGGCAGCACGTCATCGGCGGATCGCATCATGCGCCGCGCCCGTCGCGCGACGCCTGCGGCGATCCATCCCTCCGCACGGGCCACTGCGCGAGCAGCGCGGCATCCATGCCCACCCGCGCGCAGGCGCGCGGCGCGATGCCGTCCGGCAGCGCCGCGCGGAACAGCGGCGCCAGCATCGTCAGTGATCTTGCCGCGGCGCGCGTCTCCATCCGCTGCAGGCGCGTGCGTTGCAGCAGACCATCGGCCCAGTCGGGCAGCAACGCGGCGCCCGCGCCGAGGAACAGGTCGCGCGACAGCCCGGCCATCGGCACCGGCAGGCGCATGCGCGACAGCACCGCCAGCACTTCGCGCGAACGTTCGTCGCAGCGCAGCGTGTCGCGCACCGAATCGAAATATGCGGCGACCCCGGTTTCGCTCGCGGGCACGCCGGTCGCGCCCAGCGCTTCGGCCACGCGCGCCGTTTCGGCGTAGTACGCATCCGCCAGCGCCGTCGGCACCGGGCGACAGTAGCGGCGATAGCCCTGCAGGAAACCGTAGCTCTCGGTGACGTGCACCCACGTCAGCAGCGCGGGATCGTCGGCGCGATAAGGCGTGCCGTCCGCGGTCGTGCCTTGCACGCGCGCATGGATCGCCCGCACGCGCGCGATCAGGCGCTCGGCCTCGTCGCGGCCCGCATACGTGCTGCCTGCGACGAAATCGGTGGTGCGACGCAGCCGCCCCACCAGATCCTCGCGGAAATTCGAGTGATCCCACACTCCTGCCAGCGCCCGCGGATGCAATGTCTGCAACATCAGCGCGCACAGCCCGCCCGACAGCATTCCCGGGAAATCCGCATGGATGCGCCACGTCACGCTGTCCGGCCCGAACAGCCCCGGATCGCCCGCGGGCGCGTCGTAATCGATCCCGCTGCGCCCGCGCGGAAACACATCCAGCACCCACGCACGGATGCGCGCGGTGGCGGGAGCAGTGAGGGCGCGGAGCGGTGTGGGCATAGCGGGATGATACGGGCCGGCCGCGCGGGAAGATGCGCGAACATCTTCCAGGAATCCAACGCCGTAGCCGCGTCGTAGGGTGGGCCCCCTGGCCCACCGCCGGCAGGCTCAGCGCGTCGCGGGATCAAGCGAAAACAGGGTGCGTGCGGGTACTTCAGCGCAGAGGGTTGCTTGACACGAGCGGTGGGCCAGGGCCCCACCCTGCTTGCTGCGCGCATCTGTAATGCGTACTGGGTTAATGTCTGTCCGTGACCCGGTGGGCAACCGGGCGCATCCCATGGATGGCGCGATGCCCGCCCGGCACGTCCCGGCGAGCGTCGCCGACTTTCATCGCAGCACAAGGAGCAGCACCGTGGCAAAGATCATTCTTTTCGCGAAGCAGAATTTCGAAGGCGACAGCACCCTCGTCCTCACCGATTCCAGTCCCGGCCTGCGCGGCACCGGGGTCAACAACGACGTATCGTCGATCATCGTGATCGAGGGCGCGTGGAATCTGTTCGTGCATCCGGACTACGAAGGCGGCAACTGGGTGGTCAGCAACACCGGCGGCCCCAACGGCGACGGCACGTACGCGTCGTTCGAAGACTGGAACGGCAAGAACAACACGATCTCGTCGGTGCAGTTGGCGCCGTAAGGCTTCGGCAACGATGCGGGGACCGCCCATGCAGGTCGTGGGCGGTCCTCCGGTTGCGGCGAGCACCGCCTCGCACGCGACAATCCGGACAGTCTTCATCCGCATCGCCCGCAGCTTCGGCGTCGGCCTCGACGAGGTCTTCACCTCCCGCCACGACCGACCCTTTTCCGCCCAGGAAACCCGCATGTTCCGCTTCTTTCAGCGACCGATCCCGCTTGCCCTGTTCCTGGCCTTCCTGACCGCCATCCCGATCCTGAACTCGCTCGTTCTCGTGTTCCAGGTGCCGTCCGGCACCTTGGCCGAGGACAGCGCCCACCTGGCCGTTGCCCCGATCTCCCTGTTTGCCCATGTCCTGGCCGGCGTCGCTTTCGGGATCGCCGGCCCCGTGCAGTTCGTCCGCGCCCTCCGCAACCGCTTCGGGGCGCTGCACCGCGTGTCGGGCCGGATCTTCGTCCTGTCGGGTGCGGTCATCGGCTTCTCGGGCCTCTCGATTCTCGCGCAGGTCACGTCGCAAAGAACGCCGCCGGTCGACATCGCCCGCGGTCTCTTCGGCCTGGCGCTGCTGATCGCGCTCGCCATGGCGATGGTCGCCATCCGGAACCGCGATTTCCTCCGCCACCGCGCCTGGGCGATCCGCGCCTACGCGATCGGCATGGGGCTGGGAGCCGTCGCGCTGGTGTTCATCCCGCTCTACATCGTCACCGGCCAACCCCCGGTCGGCCCGACCTCCGACATCCTCTTCGTCGTCTCGTGGGTCATGGCCATCGTTGTCGCCGAGGTGATCATCCGTCGCTCCTCCCGTTCACGCCCCGAAGTTCCCGGGTGAGAATCGCCAGCATGCGTTTCTTGCGAACAGCCCGGGGTCGCCAGTAGGCGCCTCGTAGGGTGGGCCCCTGGCCCACCGCTGGTAGGATCACGCGTCGCGGGATCAAGCAAGCACAGGTTTGTGCGGGTATTTCAGCGCAGACGGTTGCTTGATTGCAGGAGCGGTGGGCCAGGGGCCCACCCTACTTGCTGCTGATCGCGCTCGCCATGGCGATGGTCGCCATCCGGAACCGCGATTTTCTCCGCCACCGCGCCTGGGCGATCCGCGCCTACGCGATCGGCATGGGGCTGGGAGCCGTCGCGCTGGTGTTCATCCTGCTCTACATCGTCACCGGCCAACCCCCGGTCGGCCCGACCTCCGACATCCTCTTCGTCGTCTCGTGGGTCATGGCCATCGTCATCGCTGAGGTGGTCATTCGCCGATCCTCCCGTTCACGCCCCGAAGTTCCCGGGTGAGAATCTTCAGCATGCATTTTTTGCGAACAGCCCGGGGTCGCCAGTAGGCGCCTCGTAGGGTGGGCCCCTGGCCCACCGCTGGTAGGATCAGCGCGTCGCGGGATCAAGCAAGAACAGGTTTGTGTGGGTATTTCAGCGTAGACGGTTGCTTGATTGCACGAGCGGTGGGCCAGGGGCCCACCCTACTTGCTGGTTTAGCAGGCGAGTACAAGACCCGTCTTACGGGTTGAAAGGCCCTAAGTTGCTGATTTTAATGGCAGGCGTCCGACGTAAATTCTTTAGTGGAAAAGCGCTCATCTAAGGAGTTTAATCACGAATCGTGAGCTGTTTATCGGAAGTCTTAGGTTTTGCGACACTGGAGTGATTTGATGGGAAAGCCAGCTAGGAAGCGCATCCATTATCTGCGCGCTGTATTTGCTCAAGGCTCTCGAGGGAACATAGGGTTTGAAACAATGATTGCGAATGCTTTACAGGTATTGCCGACTATGGCAAGCACAGAGGTGCCAATCCCAAGTCATGGATTGCTTGCAATACGTGCTCGACAACCTGGGTTAGGGCGATTGAAGATTGCTATCGGCGCGGGGACCCCGGGTGAATCGATGAGTACCTTGGGGCTTCGCGTGCGTGCTCAGACAGATGCAGAGTTAGCCGAAAGTCCGCCCGAAAATCGTGCTTTCAAAACGGCTGATGCTTTCTGCCTTATAAGCGGTGATGAGGTTTTGATAGTTGTTGAAGGTATGCGTATCAATGTTGTGGAAAATTACCTGCGACAACTACTCGCAAAGGCTAATCAGCCGGCTGGACATTCGGCTTTTGAACTAAGTGCTGTAGCTGATCAAGATCAAGAAGCGATTCTTGCAGACGAAGGCGTAAAGGAAGTGCAGTTAAGTGGAACTGCTTATCATGCAGAAGCTGAATTGCAGAGAGTGGACTATGGGAATACTTCGGAAAACATTATTTTTCGCCTTTGGGAGGAAACGAAAGAACGAGTTCGTGCGCTTTTGTCTGAACAAGTCGAAAGTGAAAGAGAGCGCAGAATTCTAGAAGAACACTGGGCTGATTTGAATATCACGACTGTTATTAAAGCTAGTGGCGGAAGTCGTGCAGAACCAATAGTGCTTGATTCAATGCAGAGCGCGGGTAAAGAACTTATTGAGGAGCGACCCGATAACGTTAGCGTTACTCTTGTAACGCAAAAAGGCAGTAAAATTTTTGGCACTTCGCTAGTTTTAGGTAAGTTTGTAAATCTGTCGAGAAATGACGAAAGAAATGATCTGCCTTATATGGATGTTTTTACTGCTCTCGAAAATTATCAAGAAGAGCTAATTAGACAGCGGCGATGGCACGGATGAATGATGTTGCAAAAAGTAGAATTGACTGGACCTTCGCAAGATATCTTGCGATTTGTTTTGTTTCTGCGCTTGTGCTTTCACCGGTGCTTCAACCTAGTTATCACGGTAAGACCGATGCTATGGAGGCATTGGTTGGATTGTTTACAGTGCTCGCGGGCTTCATGCTGGCAGTGATTGCTATCGCTGCTGACGGTAGAAATCTTCGCAGGAGAGATTGGAGGCACGATTCCTTTGCACTTAAAGAAATACGCGACCGCCTGACGCGATACAGAATAATGTTCCACTTGTATATGGGGGTTCCGGGGTTGGCGATTCTTGCTTACATTGAACCAGCTTGGGGCAGTGGGATTCAGCGCTTTGCGGAGTGCCTTGTTCTTTTTTTTGCAATTTTTGCGTTATTGCTTTCTTTTCGAATACCCGGTGAGATCACCAGTGCGCATGTGAGACAGTTACAACTAGCTATCAGAGAACAGCGTGAATCTGAACATCAAAAGATAATTAATCGCCCAGTTCCCGAAAAGCCTAAGAATGGTCGTCGTGATAAGAATCAAACGCGTAGGGTGGGGTGAGCGCAGCGATGCCCACCCAAACCGCCCGCAAAACTTCAACGCAACCCGCATCGCTTTCCGCTCCGCTCGATGCCTGCGTCACCGGACACGCCGGGATGGTGGGCATCGCTGCGCTCACCCCACCCTACGAATCCCGGCAATTTGATTTCCTCGCACGACCTTCACCTCCCCGAATGCCCCGTCTCATCATATTCCCGCATCGCCAACATCTGCGGCTGGATCAACTCGATGAAATCCCTTGCCTGCTGCGACAGATACCGCCCCTTTCGCACCACCACCCCATAACTCCGCGACGGAAAATACTTCGCCAGCGATCTCGCTGCGAGACGGGTGCGGTCGGCGTCGGTGAGGCAGATGGCGGTGACGATGCTGATGCCCAGGCCCATGGCCACGTACTGCTTGATGACTTCCCAGCCGCCGACTTCGAGGGCGACGGTGTAGGGCACGCGGTTCTGCTGGAACACCAGGTCGACCAGCCGGTAGGTGGTGAGGCGCTGCGGCGGCAGGATCAGGCCGTAGGGCGAGAGATCTTCGAGTTTGAGTTCGGGCTTCGCGGCCAGCGGGTGGTTGGGGGTGGTGATGAGCATCGGCTCGAAGCGGTAGACCGGGGCGTAGTCGAGGTCGCCGGGGGCGTCGAGCATCGAGCCCACCGCCAGGTCCACGCCGTCCGAGCGCAGCAGGTCCAGGCCGCCGGCGCCGGTGACGTTGTGCAGGATCAGCCGCACCTCCGGGTGCTTCTGGCGGTAGGCCTCCACGATCTTCGGCAGCAGATACAGGATGGTGGAGCTGCCGGCGGCGACGTGCAGTTCGCCCGCGTCCAGGCCCTTGATCTGTTCGCGGAAAGCCGCGGGCAGGCCGTCGATGCCTTCCACCAGCGGCCGCGCCAGTTCATACAGGGCCTCGCCCTCGCGGGTGGGCGTGAGCCGGCGGCCGACGCGCTCGAACAGCCGTACCCCGAGTTCGCGCTCCAAGGCCTGCAACTGCAGGGTGATGGCCGGCTGGCTGAGAAACAGCGCGCTCGCGGCGCGCGACACCGAGCCGAGGCGTGCGACCTGGCAGAAGGCCCGCAGCGGCTTCATCCGGTCGCCCTTGTAGGCGAAACGGGGGGCGCTGATGCCCTTGGTCGAGTCCTCGGAGGTCATTGATTCGACTGCTTATAAGCTGAGCTTATAGTTGGCATTGAAAAAACAAAGTTGTCAAATACAGTACGTGGGCGGATGTTGGCCTCCCCACGTTGTCGATGGAGTCGCCCATGTCCGCAGTCCTCAAGCCCCACGCTGAGGCCCCCGGAATCGAGGTCACCGGCCGGGCGCCGGGGCAGGAGACGCTGCTGACGCCGGAAGCGCTGGCCTTCCTGACCCGCCTGCACCGCCGCTTCGAACCCCAGCGGCAGCTGCGGCTGGCCGCCCGCCAGGCCCGGCAGGCCGAATTCGACGCCGGCGCGCTGCCGGCCTTCCGCGAGGACACCCGGGCGATCCGCGACGGTGATTGGCGGGTGGCGCCGATCCCGGCCGCGCTGCTGGACCGCCGGGTGGAGATCACCGGGCCGGTCGATCCGAAGATGGTCATCAACGCCCTGAACTCGGGCGCCAACTGCTACATGGCCGACTTCGAGGACTCGACCGCGCCGACCTGGGCCAACCTGATCCAGGGCCAGCACGCGATGCGGGACGCGGTGGCCGGGACGCTCGCATTCGACGGCGACAACGGCAAACAGTATCGATTGAAGCCCGAAGCCGAGCGCGCGGTGTTGCTGGTGCGCCCGCGCGGCTGGCATCTCGACGAGAAGCACGTGATGGTGGACGGCGCGCGGATGTCCGCCAGTCTGTTCGACCTGGGGCTGTTCGCGTTCCACAACGCGGGTGCGCTTACCGCGAAGGATCGCGGCCCGTATTTCTATCTGCCGAAGCTGCAGTGCATGGAAGAAGCCGCGCTGTGGAACGCGGTGCTGGACGAGATCGAAGTGCTGCTCAACCTGCCGCAGGGCGCGATGAAGGTGACGGTGCTGATCGAAACGCTGCCGGCGGCGTTCGAGATGGACGAAATATTGCACGCATTGCGCAGCCGCATCGTCGGCCTGAACTGCGGCCGCTGGGACTACATTTTTTCCTACATCAAGACGCTGCGCGCGCATCGCGACCGGGTGCTCCCCGAGCGCGGGCAGGTAACGATGACCCAGCCTTTCCTCAAGGCGTATTCGGAGCTGCTGATCCAGACCTGCCACAGGCGCGGCGCGCATGCGATGGGCGGCATGGCCGCGCAGATTCCCAACCCGCGCGATGCCGAGGCGAACGCCGCTGCGTTCGCGCGCGTCGAAGCCGACAAGCTGCGCGAAGCCGCGGCCGGCCACGACGGCACGTGGGTGGCGCATCCGGGCCTGATCGCACTGGCGCGCGGCATCTTCGATGCGCGCATGCCCGGCCCGCATCAGCACGACATGCGCCGCGAAGACGTGAACGCGACCGCCGACGATCTGCTGCGGCCGTCGCTGGGCACCATCAGCACCGCCGGTTTCTACGGCAATGTCGAAGTGTGCGTGCGTTATCTGGCCGCGTGGCTGGACGGCAACGGCTGCGTGCCGATCCACGGGATGATGGAAGACGCCGCCACCGCCGAGATCGCGCGCGCGCAGCTGTGGCAGTGGCTGCACAACGGCGCCCTGCATCTTGCCGACGGCACGCCGGTGGATTTCGCGCTGCTGGAACGCGCACTGATCGGCTTGCCTTCGAAACTGGCGGCGGATGCGTCCGTTGTCGGCGTTGCGCGCATCGGCGAGGCGATCGCGATGCTGTCCGAACTGACGCATGAGGACACGCTCGCGGATTTCCTCACCCTGCCGGCTTACGAACGCATCGATTGATCGACTGTTTGATGTGGGAGCGACGGAAGTCGCGATCGGATGCCGCAGAAGCATCGCGACTTCCGTCGCTCCCACAGGATCAAAAGCAAAACATCGGGGCTGAAGCCCCTCCTACAAAAGACAACTGTCCCCACAGGAACACCGCCATGAAGACCACGCTCCCCACCGCCGAACAACTGAAGCTGGACTGGACCAACAACCCGCGCTGGGCCGGTATCGAGCGCCCCTACAGCGCCGAGGAAGTCGTGCGCCTGCGCGGCACGGTGCCGGTGGAACATTCGATCGCGAAGATCGGTTCGGAAAAACTGTGGAAGTCGCTGCAGACCGAGGATTTCGTCAACGCGCTGGGCGCGATGACCGGCAACCAGGCGATGCAGCAGGTCAAGGCCGGGCTGAAGGCGATCTATCTCAGCGGCTGGCAGGTGGCGGCCGACGCCAACATCGCCGGCGAGATGTATCCCGACCAGTCGCTGTATCCCGCCAACTCGGTGCCGCAGGTGGTGAAGCGCATCAACAACACCCTGCTGCGCGCCGATCAGATCCAGTGCGCGGAAGGCGTGGGCGATATCGACTTCCTGCAGCCGATCGTGGCCGACGCCGAAGCCGGTTTCGGCGGCGTGCTCAACGCATTCGAGTTGATGAAGGCGATGATCGAAGCCGGCGCGTCCGGCGTGCATTTCGAGGACCAGCTGGCCAGCGTCAAGAAGTGCGGGCACATGGGCGGCAAGGTGCTGGTGCCGACCCGCGAAGCGGTCGAGAAGCTGGTCGCCGCGCGCCTCGCCGCCGACGTGATGGGCGTGCCGACGCTGATCGTGGCGCGCACCGACGCCGAAGCCGCCGATCTGCTGACCAGCGACGTCGACGACAACGATCGCCCGTTCTGCACCGGCGAGCGCACCATCGAAGGCTTCTACAAGACCAACAACGGCCTGGATCAGGCGATCAGCCGCGGCCTTGCCTACGCGCCTTACGCCGATCTGGTGTGGTGCGAAACCGGCAAGCCGGATCTGGAATTCGCGCGCAAGTTCGCCGAAGCCATCCACGCGAAATACCCGGGCAAGCTGCTGGCCTACAACTGCTCGCCGAGTTTCAACTGGAAGAAGAATCTCGACGACGCCACCATCGCCAAGTTCCAGAAGGAAATCGCCGGCTACGGCTACAAGTTCCAGTTCATCACCCTGGCCGGCTTCCACGCGCTGAACTATTCGATGTTCAACCTGGCCTACGGCTATGCGCGCCGGCAGATGAGCGCCTTCGTCGAACTGCAGGAAGCCGAATTCGCGGCTGCGGATCGCGGCTTCACCGCGGTCAAGCACCAGCGCGAAGTGGGCACCGGTTATTTCGATTCGGTGACGCAGACGATCCAGGGCGGCAAATCCTCCACTGTCGCGCTGAAGGGCTCGACCGAGGAAGAGCAGTTCGACGAACGGCCCGCCGCCGCGGCCTGATCGTGCCGAATGCAAGATGATTTGCCTGAATGCGACTTCCTGCCATGACGAAAGTCATGGCAGGAAGTGCGGCTGCGGCATGCTTCAATAGGGGTTCTACCCTCCGTGCAGAAACCCCCACATGCGTAATCTGTTTGCGATGGCGCTGGTCGCCGTCACGCTGTTCTCTTCTTCCGCATTCGCCGCGGACGTCATCACCATCGACTCGACGCCGGCCCAGATCCGCACCGCGCAAGGCGAGCTGCGTGCGGCGATCGAACGCAAATCCGGAAACTATTCCCACTTCACCGACGAAGAGCGCAAGACGATCTTCGCGCGACAGGACGAAGTGCTGTCGCTGATCGACGGCAAGCAGGACGTCGCCGAACTCGGCCCCGACGCGAAGATCTCACTTGCCAATGCACTGGACGCCGTCAAAGCGTCGGTCGCGCGCGCCGAAGACAACCGCATGATCTGCGAGCGCATCAAGCCGGTCGGCTCGAACCGTCCCCAGAACAAATGCATCAGCGTCGGCCAGCGTCGGCGCATGCGCGAAGAAGCGCAGCGCGGCGGGCTGCGTACCGACTACTGAGACCGGGTGTCGGCCAGCGTCGGCCGAAGGGACAGCCATGTCTGTCCCTTCGGCAACAGGCACTGCCTGCCGGCTCGGGCGACTGTTTACGGAAGCTTGTGCCGCCTGTGCCGCCAGCCTGCTGGTTGCACGAAGGCGGAATTTGCGATAAGCATGGACATTCAACCCCCGTAAAGCAGGAGTATGTCCATGAAACTGGCCTCATCGCTCAAGTTCATCGCCCTGTCCGCCGCGTTGGCCCTGACCAGTATGGTCGTCATGGCTGCCGCCGATCCCCAGCAGCTCACCATCCGCGACATCGTGACCCAGCAGACCCAACTGCGCGCCCAGGTCACCGCAGGCAAGGGTGCGTTCAAGGATTTGAGCAAAGCCGAACGTCAGGCGCTGATCGAACGCCAGGACCGCGTGCTGCAGATGCTCGGCGGCACACAGACACTGGACGAGATGCCGCCCGACCAGCGGACCGTCGTGTTCAACGAACTGGAATGGATCAAGGCGGCGGTGACCAAAGCAGAGGACGAGCGCAAGGTGTGCGAGTACACCCGCGCGGTCGGTTCGAACCGGATGATTTCGGTTTGCATGACGGCCAGAGAGCAGCAGGAACATCGCGAGAATGCGAAAAAAACCTTTAACCGTCCGCAGACCTGCAATACGGCCGGGTGCATCGAGAACTGACTCCGCCCGAATCCCGCCGAGATCCCGACGACCGGCCATGCGCCGGTCGTCGTTCATCCGGTTCCGCGAGCCGATGTCCAGTCCGATCATTCATGTTTCCAGTGGCATGTTTTCCAGGTACATCCGCCAGAAGCGCGGTCGTCCGTATGCGGATGCACCGCCTCCAGCCCCATCCATGAGATGACAGGAAGCCCTTCGCCATGCCCGAGACCATCTACGACGCCCTGCGCGAAAGCCACGAAACCCAGCGGTCGCTTTGCAGGAAGCTGCTGCGCTCCAAACCCGCAACCCAGCATCGGCAGGAGATCTTCACCGCGCTGCGGATCGAACTGGCCGCGCATGCCGCTGCCGAAGAACGCTATCTGTATGCGCCGATCCTGATGCACGACATGGGTCTGATGTCATCGCGCCATGCGCTGTCGGAACACCACGACATCGACGAAATCATCGAAGACATGCAGTCGCTGGGCGTCTCCCATCGCGGCTGGATGGCGAAGGCGCGCAAGCTGTCCGAGAAAGTGCATCACCATCTGCGCGAAGAAGAAAAGAAGTTCTTCCAGGTCTCCGGCAAGATCCTGAGCGACACGCAGAAGACGAAGCTCGCCAGACAGTACCGCAAGGATTATCTGCGCATGCACAAGGTGCTCGCCGAACGCTGAGCGACTCTCGCGTCGCCGGCTGCGTCAGTCGGACTGCGTCGAAGGCTTGCGCGGCAGGCCGTCGTCCGGATCGATACTCGCCCAGTCGACGTGCGTCTCCCAGAACATGTGCGTCATCGGTGCGCGGTCGGCGTCGCCCTCCAGATTCGCCAGCGCGATGTGAAGCTCGCCCGGCCAGCGTCCCGAACGGAAGAACAGCGAACTGCCGCACTGCGCGCAGAAGCCGCGCTCGGCGCCTGGCGACGACGCATACCAGCGCAGTGCGCCGGCAGGATCGTCGATCCGGGCGCGGTCGTTCTCCATCCCGAACCAGGTCACGAACGCCGCGCCGTGCGCGCGACGGCACATCGTGCAATGGCAGTGCGCCACCCACTTGCTGGGCCAGTCCACGGTGAAGCGGACGTCGCCGCAGAAGCAACTGCCGTGTGCTTGCGTCATCCTGCGCCGCCGTGCGGAATGGGTGGGAGATATGCCACGACGCTGATGATGGCACGCTGCACACACCGCCGCTCGTGAAGTCTGCGATGGCCTGCGGCACACGCAGGATGCGTTGTATCGAACACCCGACCGCTGCAGCTGATTCAACGCGTTTTCCTGTCCAGCCGCCTTGACATGGATGCGTTGCCTTTTTCCGTCCGTGAGTATTTTTTGTAAGTCACTGATTCAAAAAGGCGGGCGAATTCGAGCCGAAAGTCTCGGGGAGCGATCACCCGGGAGGATGCTGCACAACAGCTCTGGGCGAACGCCTGTACGGCCTGGGAGCGGGAGGCGGGCATGGAACCAATACGCTGTAAAGCAAGGTTTTTTGGCTTCTGGACTGTTCTCGAAGCGCATGACTGGTGAATAATGTGCACCATGAGGACAGCGGGCGCGTTCGGCGCCTTCGGCGAGATCGGCAGGATGCGATTGCCCCTCGTGCTACGCTTGTGATGGAATCAAAGGAGTGATTTATGTCTGAAACGGCCGTCTACCAAACGCTCGTAGCCATTTTCAGGGACGACCTCGCGATCGACCCTGCCCGCGTCCACCCGGATGCGTCGTTGATCGGTGAATTGGGGTTCGACTCTGTCGCCTTTGCGATCGGCCTTGTCTCGATCGAGGAAAAGCTGGGCGTGACGCTGCAGCAGGACGAGCTGCTCGTCTGCAAGACCGTCGGAGATGTCGCCCGACTCATCGAAGAAACCCGCCACCACGCCGCTGCGTCCGGCGCGGGCGTTCTCGTCGAATAGCACCCCCGGTTGTCGGGACGGATCATCTCCGTCGCCGGCCGCGCGATACCGGAAGATCAGGATCGATCGAATCATGAGCAGGTTTACGGAAGAAGTCTTCACCTCTGCGCCCGCGTCCGGCAAAGGCCTGGTCACGGGCGAGCCCCACCATCCCGTCCGGCGCACGTGGCAAGAGATCCATGGGATCGCACGCTGCATGGCGGGCTCGCTCGCGTCGGCCGGAGTGAATCCCGGCGACACGGTGGGTGTGCTGATCGGCGACCCCGCCAGCATTGCGCCGGTGATCCAGGCCGTGTGGATGCGCGGGGCGTCGGTGACGATGCTCCACCAGCCCGGTCCGCGGGTCGATCTTGGCGCCTGGGCCGAAGACACGTTCGCCGTGCTCGATATGATCGGCGCGAAAGTCGCCGTGATAGGCGACGTGTTCGCACGCACGATGCCGCTCTTCGAGGCGCAGGGCACAGCGGTCATGTCCGTGGAGACCCTGGCAGAAGGGACGGCGCTCGAACCGGTCGATTGCGGCGAGGACGATATCGCGTTCCTGCAGCTCACCTCGGGCTCGACGGGAGTTCCGAAGGCGGTCGCGATCTCGCATCGCAATCTCCACGAGAATGCGGCGGCGATGGTGATTGCGTCGAAACTCGATCCGCAGACCGATGTGCTGGTGAGTTGGCTGCCGCTGTATCACGACATGGGCATGATCGGATTCCTGGTTCTGCCCATGCAGGTCGGCGCGGAGGCCGTTTGCACGACACCCGCGGAATTTCTCCGATCGCCGCGGCTCTGGCCATCGCTGATCTCCAGATACGGCGGGACGATGACTGCAGGGCCGAACTTCGCGTATGCCCTTCTGGCGCGCTATCTACGTTCGGCCGCCGACGGTGCCTTCGATCTTTCGTCGCTGCGGTTCGCGCTCAGCGGAGCCGAACCCATCGACCATGCGACCGTTGCCGCAGTGATCGAATCCGGCGCCCGTTTCGGGTTGCATGACACGGCATTCGTGGCTGCGTACGGAATGGCGGAAGCCACGCTCGCCATCTCGTTTTCACAGACCGGCGAAGGGATGCAATTCGATACGGTCGATCAGGCGGCGATCGAACACGATTCGTATGCGGCGATCAGCACGGACGCCGCCGCGCGCCGTCTGGCCAGGCTGGGCAAGCCATTGCCCGGCATCGAGATCGTCGTCGGCGATGCGCCAGGCGTCGAAACGAAGGCGCGGACGGTCGGCGAAATCAGGATCCGGGGCGATGCGGTCTCGCGTTATTACCTCACGACCAGCGGAAGGCAATCGCTGCTCGGCGACGGTGGATGGTTCAGCACCGGCGATATCGGTTATGTCACCGAAACCGGCGATGTCGTGGTCTGCGGCCGATTGAAGGACATGATCATCGTGGCGGGGCGCAACATCTTTCCCGCCGATATCGAGCGCGCGGCGTGCCGCGTCAGCGGCGTACGTCCGGGGAATGCCATCGCCGTCGCCCTCGCCGCCGCGGGAATACGCGAAGAATTCGCAGTCGTGGTCGAAGCCGGCGACAGTGCCGACATCGAGTCCAGCGCCCGTATCAAGCACGAAGTCTCGAACGCTGTGCATGCGGCGTTCGGCATCAGTCCCCGGCTGGTGTCGGTGGTCCCGCCGCGCACGCTGCCGAAAACGCCATCGGGTAAGCCGCGACGGTCCGCAACCATCGCCATCGTCGAAACGGAACTGGCCATGCTGCATGGCATGAACAGTCAACGACAGCAGGAACAGGTCGGTTCGTCATGACAAGTCAGATCGAAACATCGATTTCCGATATCGCCTCCTTCAAGGAACATCTGGACAGCGTCCTGGCGTCGGCGTCGACGCGTCGCATCATCGACGATGCGGAAGTCGCCGGCGCGTTCCCCCGCAGCATCATCGAATTGCTGGGTCGGGAAGGCATCTTCGCCGCGAAGTGGCAGGATCGGCCGCTGCCTGCGTTGGAGCACACGCTGGCCTTGTCGGAGCGCTTCGGCCGACTCGGATGCGGCGGCATCGCCTCCGGCGTGACGCTGCACGACTCGGTGATCGCGATGCTGCGCCGGTTCGGTCGTTCCGAACGGTTGCGGGATGTCGCCGATCAGGCGATCGCGGGCAAAGCCGTGTTGTGTATTTCCGCGACGGAAGCCGGCGCGGGTTCGGACATGCTCGGGCTCAGTTCGACGGCAGTCCGGGAAGACGGCGGCTTTCGCCTTCGGGGACACAAGAAGATGGCATCGCCATCGCCGGTGGCCGACTACATCGTGCTCGCGCTCCGCGGGATCGACCAGAGTCACGAAGGCCGGGATGATCTCGCGCTGTTCCTTGTGCCGACGTCGCAGCTGCGTGTCGGCAAGGCATTCGACATCGTTGGCGCCAAAAGCATCAGTACCGCACCGGTCTTCTTCGACACATGGGTGCCCGCCGACATGATGATCGCCCGGCCCGGAACCGGCCTTGCCGTGCTCAGCTGGGGCTTGTCCCAGGAGCGTTTCGCCGTGGCGGCGCAGATCCTCGGCGCCTGCCATCTTGCGCTGGGCGTGACCGTCGCCCGGATGAAGCGACGGCAATCCTTCGGTGCGGCGCTTTTCGACCACCAGGCATTGCGACTCAGGGTCGCGGACCTGCAGGCGCGGGTCGACATGATGCGATTGGCATTGGACGGTCTGGTTGCGAACGCCGCCGGGCTCAACGTGCGCTCGTCCGCAGCCGCGAAGGTCACCGTGGTTCGCCTTGGATGCGAAGTGATGTCCGAGTGCATGCACATCTTCGGCAGCGCGGGCGTGCTCGAGATGGAGTCGCCGCTGGGCCGTTGGTGGCGCGACGCCAAGATGGCACGCATCGGCGGCGGCACGGACGAGATGCTGTGGGAGATCGTTGCCGCAGGGCTGGAGCCGGATTTCGCGAGCTACGACCGGATGGTTCGCGAATGGCAGCCGGAAGAGGTCGACTGAACTGCAGGTCGGTTCAACTGCAGCTCAGCCGAACCGCAGGTCAGCGACCGCAACGTCGCGCGACGGCCGCTCCGATATGTTCCGCATCGCGGCCGACGAAACCGAGCAGTGCCGAGCCGCGGTTCCGCATCCGGTACAGGCCGACGAAATGCAATCCGGACGCGCCGATGCCCGCGTCGTGCTCCGGCTGACCATCTGCGCCGAGCAGTTCCGCGCCCAGCCATGACCAGTCGTTGCGGTATCCGGTTGCCCACAACACGGTCGATGCGTCGATCCGCTTGCCGTCGGCCGTGACCAGTTGCGCGTCCGCGACATCGACGACCCGCTGGGCGAGGGCGACGCTTCGAGCCAGTTCATCGATGTTCGTGCCGACGACGGGGTCGGGCATCGCGATGCGTCGGGCAAGCGGCGTGTTCGTCGGCAGGCGCAGGATCCCGGACCTGGACAGCCACCAGAAGGCATCGCGCCCCAGGATCCGCTGCGGCAACCGGGGCTGCTTGCGGCCCCTGCAGACCACGACATCATGCGTGCCCGACAGCTCGGCCGCGATCTGCAGGCCCGAGTTCGCCGATCCGACGACAGCGACCCTCCCGGCCGGGATCTGACCGGGATTCCGGTAAGCGTGCGAATGCAACTGCATGACGGACGACGGAAGCCGTCGGGAAAATTCCGGGATGACGGGCGTCTGGAATGCGCCGACAGCGGCGATGACCTGGCGCGCGGTGATCCGTGCGGTCGGTGTGCTCACCGTGAAGACGCCGTCCGATCGAGTGACCGAGACCACGCGGTGACCGAGATGAATCGGCAGCTCGAACGTCGCCGCATAGGTCCGGAAATAGTGCGGCACTTCGTCTTTTGCGGGGTATCGATCCGGATCGCCGGGGAACGGCAGGCCGGGCAGACCGCAATACCGCGCCGATGTGAAGAGCCGCAACGAATCCCAGCGATTGACCCAGGAAACGCCGAGTTCGGTCGCGGCGTCGAGCATGACGAAATCGACACCCGCCTGCTTGAGCGTACGACCGACGGCGAGGCCGGCCTGGCCCGCGCCGATCACGACAACGTCGATGTCGTCGGGAAGTTCGTCTCTGTTGTTGGATGTGCCTGCGTTCGACATGGTCACTCCGCGACGCCGATCGGTACGAGCGCCCGCAACGCGGCCACAACATCCGCGAGGTGCTCCGGACTGAACAAACTGTGGTGCGTGCCTGCAACGACTCGCGTGGCCACCATGCCGCGGGTGCGGGAAGACCAGCCCCAATCGTCCATGGCCTCGTGCGGATGCGCCGCGTACTCGCTGACCCGCCCATCGCGGGCCCGGATCAGGGCGATATCCGCAGCCACGACGGATGGCCTGTAGCTGCGGCACGCATTCACGACCTGCGCGAACACCGGATAGACATGATGGAGTTCCGTGGCAAGCAGGTCAGCGCCGGCGGTGTCCTCTCGGAACCAGTCCTGCATTGTCGCGTCGTCGACAGGGCCGGGGGGCGGATCCGTCGGCGCCGGGGCATCGAGCACGATCAGCTGCGCCACGTGTTCTCCCGCAGCCTCGAGTTGTCTGGTCATCTCGAGCGCGATCACGGCGCCCGACGACCATCCCAGGATCGTGTACGGGCCCGGCGCCGCGTCGCGGACAGCGGCCACATACCCCCGCGCCAACGCTTCCAGCGTCTCGGGCAGCGGCTCGCTCGCCGCAAGTCCGAAACAGGCGCGATCGAGGTCGCGCGCCAGATCGCGATAGGCCGCGACCGATCCACCGGCCGGATGCACCATGAACAGCGCCGGCCCGGTGCCGGCGTGCAGCGGCACCAGGGCATTGGAAAGCCGTTGTCCGGTCATGAGGCTTGCGAGACGCGCGACGGTGCGCGACTCCAGCAGGCCGCCGAGGGAAACATCGAGTCTGGTCCTGGACCGAAGCGCGGCCACCGCACGCAACGCGGTGAACGAGTGCCCGCCGAGATTGAAGAAATCGTCTTCGATGCCGATGGTGTCGATGCCGAGGACTTCTTTCCATACGGCGACGATCGTGCGCTCCAGGTCGGTGCGCGGCGCGACGTATTCCGCACCGACATCGGCGGTGGTTTCCGAGAGCGCGAGAAGCGCGCCACGGTCGAGTTTGCCGTTGGAGGTGACGGGCAGGCTCGCGATGACCGTGATGCGCGCCGGGATCAGATAGTTCGGCAGCCGATCCACCAGTCCCGCGCGGATGGACTCGCCGTCGCCGGGGCTCGAACCCTCGTGGGGCACGACGAACGCGTGGAGTTGCTTCTGCTTGGCCTCGCCGGCCACGACGACGACGGCGTCCTTGACCCGCGGATCGGCGGCCAGCACGTGCTCGACCTCGCCGGGCTCCACGCGATGTCCCTGGATCTTGCATTGCGCGTCGATGCGCCCGATCAGTTCGATGTTGCCGTCGGGCAGCAGGCGGCCGAGATCGCCGGTGCGATAGATCCGCTCGCCTGTGCCGAGGTGAGTCACGAACGCCGCCGAGGTTTTTTCGGGATCGCCCCAATAGCATTGCGCCAGACCGACGCCGCCGATATGCAGCTGCCCCGTGGTCCACGTCGGCGTCTCGTTGCCCTGTTCGTCGAGCACGTACCACGGCTGATTCGCCATCGGCCGTCCGTAGGGGATGCTGCGCCACCGCGGATCGACCGCATTGATGGGATGCCAGATCGACCAGATGGACGCCTCCGTCGCGCCGCCGAGGCTGATCACCTTCGCATTCGGCGCGATCGCCTTGATGTCGTCGGGCAGAGAGAGCGGAATCCAGTCGCCGGACAGCATCACGATGCGCAGCGCGGGCAGTTGGACGCCTTCGGCACGCGCGACATCGACCAGGAGCTGCATCAACGGGGGCGCCGAATTCCACACCGTGACCTGGCGTTCCATCATCGTCGCCAGCCAGGCATGCGGGCTGTGATCGACAGGGTCGGCCAGCACCAGCGTTGCGCCGGCCATCGCCGAACCGAAGATGTCGTAGACCGACAGGTCGAACGACAGCGACGACACGCCGAAGATCACGTCCTCCGCCACGATGCCGAACTCGCCGTTGACGTCGAGGACCGTGTTGATCGGCCCACGGTGATCGAGTGCGACGCCTTTGGGCTGTCCGGTCGAGCCCGAGGTGTAGATGACGTAAGCCAGAGCGGAGGGGTCGAGGCCGGTGGGCAGATCCATGCCTGCAAAGGCCGTCGCATCGTCGCCGACCCGGAGCACGGGCACGCCCGGATGTTCGATCGCGTGCGCGGTCAGGATCGCCGCCGCGCCGATGTCGTTCACCAGTTGCTCGATGCGTCGCGCCGGCCATGCGGGATCGATCGGTACATACGCGGCGCCGGCGAGCAGCGTTGCGTAGACCGCGACCATCTGCGGAACACCCTTGGCCAGCACGACCGCGACGCGATCGCCGGGGCGAACGTCATGGGCGCACAATACTTTCGCCAATGATCCGGCGGCCGCGGCCAGTTCGCCGTAGGTCAGCGCGTCGTCGCCGCACATGACCGCCGGATGGTGCGGCGCGACGGAAGCGCCGACCGTCAGGCCGTCCGACAGACGGCCCGCGTGCAGCGGCCGTGTGGGGCAGGTGTTCGCCGGTGGCACCGATTTGCGGGGAGCCACGAGCGTCGTCGTCGCGGTCCACGCCTCCGGGTTGTCGGCCAGCATCCGTATCAGCGCTTCATGGGCATCGCACAGCGCATCGATGAAACCTGAGGGGAACGCGGCTTCCACGACATCCCAGATGATTTCGACACGGTCGCCGCGGAGCGCGAAGAACTGGTGATCCAGCAATACCTGCGGCGTGGCGAGTTTGCTGTAGCCGAACTCTTCCTGCGGCCCTCCCGCCAAGCCCGACGAGACCACGAACGGACACGCGGCGCTGCCTTGCGAACGATGGCGGGCATTCAAGGCCTCGAGCACATCGACGCCCGACCAGTCGGTGCGTCCGAGATCGGCGATGATCGTCGACTGCAGGCGGCGGGCTCTTTCCTGGAGCGAGGCCGTGCCGCGCCAGTCGAATTCGAGCGGATAGATCGCGCCCAGATTGCCCACGACCGACTCGGCGCCCGGGACCCGCCTCAGCACGCGGCGCGAAATCATCTGGTTGAGAATGAAATGGCGCGACCCGCTGAAGCGGGCGACGATCTCGCCGTACACGGCGAGCAACGCCGTCACCGGGCTCATGCCATGCAGGCCGACGCCCGCCGTGAATGCGCCCCACGTCGCGGCGTCGACCACCAGGCGGCGCCGGTTCAACCCCGGGTTTCCGTTGATGCGTGCGATCGGCAGGTCGGGTGGGGCGGGCAGCATGGCGACGCGATCGGCCCAATAGGCGCGCGCCCGATCGGCGGCCGCGTGTCGTTGCGCCAACGCAGTCGAAATCTCCTCGATCTCCACGTGGTGCGCGGGCAGTTCGATCTCCGGCGTTGCGTAGTACTGCTCGATCTCGGACAGCAGGCGAAGCCCCGAATACTGATCGAGAAACAGGTTGCTGAAGTTGACGTGCAGCCGCACGTCGCTGTCGCCGTATCGTGTCAGCTGGAAGTCGAGCCACGGCCAGCGATCCATGGGAAGCGGCTGATTCGACATCCGGTGCCGGATCTGCATGAGTCCCAGCGTTGTCCCGAGATCGGAGAGCCCACGCAGGTCCCAGACCGACACGGGGGGCGGTCCCACCTCATCGACTTGGCGCAGGCGCAGATCCGGGGTCACGGCGACGATGCTCCGCCGATGGCGCTCGAGCACGCGAGCGACCGCGGAAGCGAAACGATCGATGTCGAGGCCGGGACGTTCCACCTCGAAGTAGAGGTGCGGATGCAGCGCGTATTCCATGCCGTCGGAGGCGCTGACGACGAGGAGACGTTGCATGTCCGTCAGCGGGAAACCGGCGTGACCGGGCCTGGCATCCGGCACTGCACTGGCCCCGTCGTTCGAGGGCGCGCTCATGTGTGCAACAGCACAATCTTCCATTCTCTCCATCTGCCCATCCTTTGCCCAGACACAATACCTCTCCGTACGGGGGAGTTTACCAGCCTACCGGGTATTTCAAAAATGCCTTCGCTTTTGAATGCCGAACCGCATCACCCGCCAGCCTACGCGTCATCGCCGGGGAAAAATGCAGCGACCGCAGCGAAGACCCGCTCCGGATCTTCCAGTTGCGGAAAATGGCCGACATCGTCCAGGACGACGATATCCGCGCGCGGGACCAGCTCCCGATAACGCTCGGACATATGCAATCCACTGACCGGATCGAGCGTGCCGCAGATCAGGCGCAAAGGCGTATCGGTCGTTTGCAGCGCACCGACCCAGCGCGCACGTTCGCGTCGGCGTTCGGCCATGTAACCGAGCAGTGACGGCACCGCATGAATGCCGTCATCGTGCCGCAGCAACGCCCAGTATTCATCGATCGCCGTCTCGCTGAGCGGCCGCGTCGGTGAGAACAAAGTCTGCAGACTGCGCGCGAAACCGCGGCGGCTCATCAGTCCGACCAACCCGGGCCCGAGCGGCGAAGCGAGCAATCGCTGGATCGGCCGCGCACGATGGGTTTCCGGGAACAGTCCGCCGTTGAGCAGGCACAGCCGAAGGATGCGCAGCGCTGCGTGCGTGGGACCCTGGCTGCTTCGGGCCAGCAGCTCCTGCGCGACCGTGTCGCCATAATCGTGGGCGAGTACGAACGCATTAGTCCAGCCGTAATGATGCGCGACCGCTTCGGCCAGATCCGCTTGCTCGTGCACACGGTAGCGATGGCCGCGAGGTTTGGCGGAAAAGCCGAGGCCCAGCAGATCGAATGCAAGCACCTCGAAGCGCGCCGTCAGCATCGACCACATCGGCGCCCAATCGAAGCTGCTGGTCGGGAAGCCGTGAATCAACAATAACCGTGGCCCCGCGCCAGCGCGACGGCAGTAGATGCGCCGGTGGCGGACGATGATGAATTCGCCGGCATCCCGCCAGGCGCGCAGCGCGGGACAGCGATCGATCGCGCTCATGGCCGGCAGCCCGTGGAATGGCGATTCGCCGTCGAAGCATTGGTCCGGCCCTGAATCCCGATACATGCAGGGCGGCGCATCGGGGTGATCCGCATCGGCCATCGTCGTGCAGACACGCTGTCCTGAAATGCAGATGGCACTGACGGTGTTCGCATATCCGGCGTCCTGGCAGGAAACAGGGAAGTGTGCGCTTTCTTCATCATCCGGTATCAGGATCGGGTTCACTTTTCACGGATCGAACGGAACGACGCATGGCGACCTCGGCGGATGTCGGCACGATGGCGATGCAGTCGGGAATGCTCCCCCTTCTCCTCGATGCGAATGCAGCGTCGCGCGAGGCAGCACCAGGAAGCGCTTACGCCACGCGTGCGGCCGCCGCCCGTTCCCCGCGCCGATACCCGATCGCCTCGGCTACATGCGGCCCAAGAATATCCGTAGTGCCAGCCAGATCCGCAATCGTGCGAGCCACCCGCAGAATGCGATGCATCGAGCGTGCCGAAAGCTGCAGCAGATCGATCGCGTTCTCGAGCATCGCCTGATCGTCTGCTGCGAGCCGGCAGACTGCATTCGTTCCCGATTGATCGAGATGCGCGTTGCAGCGCCCGGCTCGCTTTAATTGAACCTCGCGCGCGCGAATGACGCGGTTACGGACTTCGGCGCTGGACTGTCCGGGTGGCGCGTCCGGGCGCAGTTCGGCTGGCGGTAGCCGCGGGACTTCGACGTGCAGGTCGATGCGTTCGAGCAGCGGTCCCGAGATCTTGCCGCGATAGCGCTGGATCGCTTCGGGATGACAGCGGCAGCGGCCCGAAGGATCGCCAGCCCAGCCGCAGGGGCAAGGATTCATCGCTGCGACCAACTGGAAGCGCGCCGGGAACTCGCTTTGCCGCGCCGCACGGGAAATCGTCACCACGCCGGACTCCAGCGGCTCGCGCAGCACTTCCAGCGCGCGGCGATCCCATTCGGGCAGTTCGTCGAGAAACAGGACGCCGTTGTGCGCGAGGGAGATCTCGCCGGGGCGGGGTTCGGCGCCGCCGCCGACCAGGGCCACCGCGCTGGCGGTGTGGTGCGGGCTGCGGAAGGGTCGCGTGCGCCAGCGGGTCGGGTCCAGGCCGCGGCCGCTGATCGATGCGATGGCGGCGGTTTCCAGCGCATCGGCTTCGCTGGCTTCGGGCAGCAGGCCGGGCAGGCGCGAGGCCAGCAGGGTCTTGCCGCAGCCGGGCGGGCCGACCAGCAGCATGTGGTGGCTGCCGGCGGCGGCGATCTCCAGCGCGCGCCGGGCCCGGGTCTGGCCGCGCACGTCGCGCAGGTCGGGGCCGTAGTCGTAGGCGCTGGCGGGCGCGACGGCCGCCGGCAGCGAGCGGTGCCCGCACAGATGACCGCAGACTTCCAGCAGCGTGCGCGCGGTGTAGGCCTCGACTTCGGCCGCCAGCGCGGCTTCGGCGCCGTTGCCGACCGGGACGATGAGCTTGCGGCCCTGGCTCGCCGCGGCCAGCGCTGCGGGCAGCACGCCGTCGACGCTGCGCAGTTCGCCGGTGAGGCCCAGTTCGCCGAGGAATTCATATTCGTTGAGCACCTGCAGCGGAATCTGCCCGCTGGCGGCGAGGATGCCGAGCGCGATCGGCAGATCGAAGCGGCCGCCGTCCTTCGGCAGGTCCGCCGGCGCGAGATTGACGGTGATGACGCGGGCGGGGAAGTCGTACTGCGCGCACTGGATCGCGGCGCGGACCCGGTCCTTGGCCTCGCGGACCGCGGCTTCGGGCAGGCCGACGATCGACATCCGCGGCAGCCCGCCAGCGAGGAAGACTTCCACTTTCACGGTCGGCGCGCGCACGCCGGTGCGTGCACGGGTGTGCACGAGAGCAAGCGTCATGGTGGCGGCCCTCAGGCTTGGGGCGGCGCGGTGTCGCGGGTGTCGTCGCGCTCGGCGAGCCTGGCTTCGAGCTGCTCGACGAGGGTGCGCAGGTTTTCCAGCTGTTCGCGGGTGCGGACGAGGACCGCACGCTGCACGTCGAACTCCTCGCGGGTGACCAGGTCGAGCCTGGCCAGGCCGGACTGCAGCGCGGCCTTGAAGTTGTCCTGCATCTCGTCGCGACCCTCGCGCAGCGCGGGGGGCACCAGGCCGCTGAGGCGGCGGGCGAGTTCGTCGATCTGGCTGAGGTCGATCATGGGCATGTCCGGTGGATTGTAGCGCGGACCTCAGGATGCTGCGTCCGCCCGGTCTCGACCATCGGGGAATGCCGCACATCGGGGTCAGGGAATCCTGATCACGGCACCCGACCTCCGGCGTGCGGCCGCGCGTTATCCTCTACGCCATCCCCGCCTTGCACCGGAGCCCCGACATGAAGATGGTCATGGCCATCATCAAGCCGTTCAAACTCGACGACGTGCGCGAGGCGCTGGCCGAAGCCGGCGTCGCCGGCATCACCGCCACCGAGGTCAAGGGCTTCGGCCGCCAGAAGGGCCACACCGAGCTGTATCGCGGCGCCGAGTACGTGGTCGACTTCCTGCCGAAGATCAAGCTGGAAGTCGCCGTGGTCGACGATCAGGTCGAGACCGTGGTCGAAGCGATCATGAAGTCCGCGGGCACCGGCAAGATCGGCGACGGCAAGATCTTCGTCTGGGATCTGGAGAAGGTGGTGCGCATCCGCACGGGTGAGATGGATGGGGATGCGCTGTAGGCGGCAGCAACGATGGCCCCAGGGTCGCGAGCTGTTTCGTTCCTGGGATCAGGCGTTTGTATGGATTCGCCCGTGCTGGCGAATCCTTGAGAAGGACATGACAGTGCGTAGTCCCGCCGGCTTGCCCGGCGGTCACGCGTTGATGGACGTCCGCTGCGGATTGAGGCATCTGCACGCGTGCCGTTCACTTTTGCGGAGATATATTCCTCGTCAGGACTGGATGATCATGGGAGTAATCGATGGCCGACATGCCAAATGGGGGCGTCAATAGCCCGGACCGCAACTCTTCCGAAGTCCTGATTGCACAGGCAAGGAGCGGACTGCCGGATTCGGTGAATTTCGGCAGGATCGACAGTGATCGCCGCCTCTATCTCGACGAACAGGCGACGCGTTATATCTCCGCGGCGGATACCGACCCCCGGACGCCGGAACGCAGCCTCGACTACAACAGTTTCGCGGGCATCCTCAATCATCTCTCGGATCGCAGGGATCTCAACGATCTGGAAAAGGCGTACGTCTGGAGTTCGGTCGCCGACCGCAAAGGTCAGGCCGACAATTTGAGAAACGGCTTCCAGAACGGAGAGTATTCGATCTCGCTCGATGGATCGAAAGACGAGATCCACGACAGCCAGCCCGGGCGGGCATGGAATACGCCCAATCATTCGGTGCTCAGTTTCGCGGATGGCTATCACGGGTTCGGCAATCCGACGCCGGGCGACGACCAGAGCCTGGCCTACCTGAGCCGCGACGACGCCAATCGCCGCATCCGCGACCACGAAAGTTTTCTCGGTTTGAGCCTCAATGACGGCGATATCCAGGCCTCGCAGCGCGTCGTCGCGGCCTTCCGTCAGTACCGCACCGCCGATTGGGGCGACAAGTTCGAGGCGTTCGCCAACGAGTGGAACATCCAGATGCTGGAAACGCGCGGACAGGATGCGCGCGATATCGGCCAGCGATTCAGCGATCTGGGCGGGCGCGCACCTTCCCAGGAATTGCGCGACAGGCTGCAGAGCAGCGGCATTCCTTCCGAAATGCAGCCCGCTATGGCGCTTGAGGACAATGCCCGGCGGGCGTTTGCAGTGGCCGCCAACGGGCTGCAATCGATGCCGGGTCGTGAGCAGCTGGCGCTTGCGATGCCCGACAGCGAAAGCAAGCTGGGCATGCTGCTCGCTACGGACATGAACCGCCGAAACATCGCCGAACCGACCCACTTCTTTCCGAATGAAGATCGCACGCGTGTCTTCGCTTCGGCAGGTGATCCGATGCTGCCCCATACGCCAGTCGCCAACGCAGCCATCGCCGACGCCAACGCCAGGCCGATGCCGGAGGTGGTCGCACAGTTGAATCAGAGCCAGGCTGAGCGCGATGCGCGACAGGCCGCGATGGCCCAGAACAACGTGCTCGATCGGCAGCAGGGCGCGCCGGGTCACGGCGCGATCGTCTGAAGCTCGGTCGCTGGAAAGGTTCGCAACGATCGTGGTTGTCGTTGCGGCCCGGATCATCGGCGCAAAAACGCGCCGATGAACCTATCAGGAGGTGGGCGAACCCTGAGCCGGCAGCGACGAAATCCGGTTCCGCACGAGCGACCCGATCTCCCGGAACGACCGGTGATTCAGCGGGAACTCCAGCACCACATGCATGAAACTGAGGATGAGCAGCACGGCGAAGCCGAGCAGGTAGTCGTGGAAATACAGCGCGACCGCGCCGATCCACAGAGAGAGGATGGCGCCGGCGCGGGTCGGCGAGATCCGCGCCCAGCCGATCACTTCGACCTTCGAAAACCAGTTGAGATAGTGGTAAAGGTAGGCCAGCGCCAGCACCCGGGTAACGAGGATGCTCAGCGGATGACCGGTGATCCGGGAGGGGTCCAGCGTCAGGCCGGCATCGCCGAGGATCAATTCGTTGATCGAACCCAGCGTGCCGACGAAGCTGCGCTCGGCCCAGCCCGAGGCCGATGCGCTGAAGCTCAGCGGCGCCAGCCAGCACAGCAGCGGACACAGCAGATAGACCGCCAGTGCGCCGGCGCTGTCGCGGCTGGGGCGGCGCAGCCAGCCCAGCATCATGAACAGCCCGGTGAACACATAGACATGGATGACGGTCGGGATGTAGCCGGCCAGTGAATCGGCGAAACCGGCGCTGCGCGCGAGGATCAGACACGCGGGCACCAGCACCGCCAAGGCGAGCAGCCGCTTCGGCCAGCTCGGCGTGAGCACCATCGCCAGCGCGAAGCCGAACAGTGCGAACAACGCGCCGTTTGCGACCGCGCGATGCAGGGTCTGCTTGCCGAGGCCGAGGCCCGCGATCACGATCAGCGCGAGGATCAACGCCAGGCCGCCGATCAGCAGCGGCCACACATCGCGGCGACGCGGCAGGAAATAGTTGCGATCGTGCAGCCACGAGATCTCGGTCATGTAGTGCAGGGGACCGAGTACGGCGTAGGCCAGCAGCAGCGTCTCGAAGGGCCAGCGCACCGCGAGCAGCATCGACACCGCGATCAGCGCGATGTTCAAACGATCGATGTTCAAAGCGCGTGCTGACGTAGCCACGATGAAGGACGTGCGTTTGGGATGGAGCGAATCTTACAACGCCTCCACGGACGCCCGCACTGCGGGCGTCAGGTCCGTGTCGCGGTTCCGCTGTGGATGACGTGCGGTGCGCGCGCGACGGCTGCGGAGCCGCGCTGGAACAGGCGCGCCGGAACAGGTGCGTGAAACAGGTAATACAGCCCGAACGCCACCAGCCAGCAGAGCATCGCTGTCCACAGGTCGTGCGACAGGAAATGGGCGCCGCGCAGTTGCTGGCCGATGCCGAAGACCAGGCCGGCGCCAAGACCGGCCGCCAGGCCGAGCCAACGCAACTGCGGACGGCTCAGCAGGCAGAAGAAATACAGCGACATCCACGCGTAGCCGCCGCTGGCGTGGCCCGCCGGGAAGCAGCGGCCATCGGGCAGCCATGCGGGCCTGGCCGCCAACAGTTCGACGTATGGCCTCACGCCGCCCAGCCCCTCGATATCCCAGGGGCAGTCCATGTTCGACCAGGATTTGATCCACGCAATCAGCAGGGTCGACACCAGGATCGACAGCGCCAGATAGCCCAGCGGCTTGCGCCAGACGGCCAGCGATTCCCGCCTCAGAGCCGCCAGCCACGCCGTCAGCACGCCGGCCCAGGCGGCGACGCTGAGGTCGTGGCCGGCGCGATGCAGCACGGCTTCGGTCAGGAAGGCCTTCTTCAGCAGCCAGCGACAGCCTTCCCAGGCATACAGGCGATGGGCCAGCGCCCAGTCGAGCTGCAGCATCGCAATGACGCCGATGGCCGTCGCGAAGGCGAGCAGCGGCAGCCACAGATGCGTCCACAGGAATCGACTGTTCGCCCGGTCTCGCGCGGACAGCAGAGTGCCGGTGCCCGGGGACGTCCGGATGCCGTGGTCTTGCGCGTGTCCGGCGTTGGCCGGGGGTGGTACCGACATATCGAGGTTCCCGCAGTCTGCTGGGAACCTTGTAGTCGCGCTGTCTTAAACCAGCATGAGGCGGATGTTGCGAGGGCGTTATCGGACGGCCAGGAGTGCCAGGACTCCGGGATCAGTCGCCCAGCAGCGCTTCGGCCACGAACGGCGGCAGCGTCGCCGCGCCCGTGTGGATGTCGGCGCTGTAGTACTTCGTCGTGAAGGTCTTGTCGCGCGCGTCGCGATGGCGGAAGTCGAAACCGCCGTGCATTCCATCGGCATGCTTGCGGGCCAGCGTGCAGCTCCACCAGCCGGTCGGATAACAGGGCTGCGGGAACGGCAGGGTCTGGAAGGTCGTGAAGCCGGCCTTGCCCATCTCGGCGCGCATCTCCTTGATCAGCTCCAGCAGCACCAACGGCGACTCCGACTGCTGGACCAGGATGCCGTCGTCCTTCAGCGCGCGGAAGCAGCTGGCGTAGAAGGCCTTGTTGAACAGGCCTTCGGCCGGGCCGACCGGATCGGTGGAATCGACGATCACGATGTCGAGGCTGCCAGGCGCGCAGTTGGCCATGTAGGCGATGCCGTCGTCGAACAGCAGCTCGGCGCGCGGATCGTTGTTGGAATCGCACAGCTCGGGGAACCACTTCTCGGCCATGCGCGTGACCTGTTCGTCGATGTCGCACTGCACGGCCTTCTTCACGCCCGGGTGCTTGAGCACTTCGCGCAGGGTGCCGCAGTCGCCGCCGCCGATGATGACCACCTGTTCCGGATTGGCGTGGGTGAACAGCGCCGGGTGCGACATCATCTCGTGATAGAGGAAGTTGTCGCGGGTGGTGAGCATCATCGCGCCGTCGATGAGCATCAGATTGCCCCAGTCGGTGCTTTCGTAGATCTCGATCTTCTGGAACGGCGACTGCACTTCGTCGAGTTTCCGGGTGATGCGGTAGCCGATGGCCGAGCCGGCGGGCTCGAAGTTCTCGTAATGCCAGGTGGTTGCGGTGGTCATCGGCGTCGGTCCGGAGGCGGTCTTGGGGCTGCGGATTGTACCGGACCCCGTCGAGGCTTCCGCTACGATGGGCGCCCACGGGAGGCGCGGATGGCGGCGAAAGCATCGGAACAGCGGTACAAGGCCCTGATCGAACGTCTGCAGGTGCAGGCGCGCGAGGCACCGCAGGCCTATCGCAGCCGGGTGATGCTGCTGGCGGCGCTGGGCTATGCGGCGATCGGTGCGGTGTTGCTGGTCGCCGTGGGCCTGCCGGTCGGTATCGTGATCGCGCTGCTGGTGACCGGGCGCGATTTCGACCCGTGGCTGCTGATGGTGCTGGTGCCGCAGGGCTTCTTCGCGGCGATGGTGGTGCGTGCGCTGTGGCTGCGCTTCGGCGCGCCGTCGGGCTATCGGCTCGCGCCCGGCGAGGCGCCGGAGTTGCAGGCCGAAATCGAACGCCTGCGCCTGGCCGCCGGTGCGCCGCCGCTGGCGGCGGTGGTGATCGACAGCGAGCTCAACGCCGGCGCGGCGAGCATGCCCCGGCTGCTGGGTCTGCTCGGTCATCATCACTATTTGGTGATCGGCCTGCCGTTGATGCGTCTGCTGGATGCCGCCGAGCTGTCGGCGGTGATCGCGCACGAGTTCGGCCATTTCCGCGGCGGTCACGGCCGTTTCTCGGCGTGGATCTATCGCGTCCGCATCAGCTGGTACCGCATGGCCGAGGCGATGGCGGGCAGCGGCGGTGCGGTGTCGCGACTGTTCCTGAAGTTCTTCGACTGGTACGTGCCGTATTTCAACGCCTACAGTTTCGTGATGGCGCGCGAGGACGAGTTCGAGGCCGACGCGGTGAGCGCGCGCGTCGCCGGCGAATCGGCGCGGGTCTCTGCGCTGATCCGGCTCGCGCACGCATCGCAGTGGATCGAACGGCGCTTCTGGCCGAGCATGCAGACGCGGATGCGCGCCCAGCCGCAGCCGCCGGTGCAGTTCAATGCCATGTACGCCGCGGCGCTGCGCGACCTGCCGCCCATCGATATCCCGCGACTGCTCGCCAGCGAAGCGCGCGACAACGACCTGACCGATACCCATCCCACCCTGCCGCAGCGGGTCTCGGCGGTCGGCGCCGCGCCCGTGCTGCGCGAGCAGGCGGTCCCGGCGATCGCGCTGCTGGGCGAGTCGCTGTCGACGATCGAACGCAAGCTCGACACGCAGTGGCGCGACGACATCAAGGCACCGTGGGCATCGCAGTACGCGGCGGCCGAGCCGGAGCGTCATCGGCTGGATGCGCTGGAGCGTCGCGGCGAACTGGATCCGGCCGAAACCCTGCAATACGCGCAGTTGATCGAATCGTTGCGGCCGGACATCGAGCCGCTGCGTTTCTACGAGCGTGCGCTCGAATGTGCCCCGGACAGCGCGACCGCGCAGTTCAAGGTCGCCCTGCTGCGGATCGAGGCGGGCGATGTGGCGGGCGTCGAGCAACTGCGGCAGACGATGCGCCTCGATGCGGGCGCGATCCGCCCGGCGTTCGAGAAACTGCGCGGGTACGAGCGCGACGCCACGCTGAGCCCCGGCGTGACGGCCGCGCTGTCCGCGCTGCGCGATGAATTCTCCGATCGCGCGAAGTCGCTGGAGGCCCGCGAAGGCGTGGCCGGGGACGACGATCTGATTGCCCACGGTCTGGACGACGCCACGCTCGACGGACTGTGCGAGACGCTGTACGGGATCCCGCAGGTCGGTCAGGCCTGGCTGGCGCGCAAACGCTTCGATCTGGCCGATGCGCCGGCGCACTACGCGCTGCTGGTGACCTGGCGCGGCTCGGTGGTCAGCGAGGCGGCGGGGCTCAAGCGGATCGTCGCCGCCCTGCGCCTGCCGGGCAGCGTCAGCGTGTTCACCGAAAGCACGCACAAGACCGAGGCGCAGCGGGTGCGCGGGATCTGCGGGGGGCCGGTGTATCGCAGAAGCTGAACGGGACTGCTGGCCGGGCAGGGTGAGGGAAGCCGAGCGGCGGGCTTGAGCCCGCCCCCGTTTCAAACCCTTCCACGGGGCAGGCTCTACAATGCGCGTCCCCGCAGCGCCCCGGAACATGCCCATGACCGCCTGGTCCATCGAGCTCGCCCGCAAGACCTATTCGATCCCGCACTGGGCCGAAGGGTATTTCGACGTCGATCCGCAGGGCCGCATTGTCGTCCACCCGCAGGGTCCGCAGGCGCCCGGCGCCGCGCTGTCGGCGGTGGTCGACGCCGCCCAGGCCAGCGGCGCGAAACTGCCGCTGCTGGTGCGCTTCCCGCAGATCCTCGGCGACCGCCTGGGCAAGCTGCAGACCGCGTTCGCGCAGGCGCAGCAGGAGTGGGATTACGCCGGCGGCTACACCGCGGTGTATCCGATCAAGGTCAACCAGCACGCGGCCGTTGCCGGCACCCTGGCGTCGCACGCGGGCGAGGGCTTCGGCCTGGAAGCCGGCAGCAAGCCGGAACTGATGGCGGTGCTGGCGCTGAGCCGCCCCGGCGGACTGATCGTCTGCAACGGCTACAAGGATCGCGAATACATCCGCCTCGCACTGATCGGCCGCAAGCTCGGCATGCAGACCTTCATCGTGGTGGAGAAGCCGTCCGAGCTGCCGCTGGTGATGGAGGAAGCCAAGGCGCTGGGCGTCGTCCCGGGCCTCGGCGTGCGCATGCGCCTGGCGTCGCTGGGCGCGGGCAAATGGCAGAACAGCGGCGGCGACAAGGCCAAGTTCGGGCTGTCGCCGCGCCAGGTGCTGGACTTGTGGAAGACCCTGCGCGACGCCGACATGGGCGATTGCCTGGGCCTGCTGCATTTCCACATGGGCTCGCAGATCAGCAACGTCCGCGACATCGCCAACGGCATGCGTGAGGCCACGCGCTACTTCGTCGAGCTGTCGAAACTGGGCGCGAACGTCACCCACGTCGATGTCGGCGGCGGCCTGGGCATCGATTACGAAGGCACGCGTTCGCGCAGCTATTGTTCGATCAACTACGGCATCCACCAGTACGCCTCCAGCATCGTCCAGCCGCTGGCCGAAGCCTGCGTGGAATATGGGATCGCGCCGCCGCGCGTGGTCACCGAATGCGGCCGCGCCATGACCGCGCATCACGCGATGCTGGTCACCAATGTGTCGGAAGTGGAGCGCGCGCCGGAAGGCCGCGTGCCGCCCGCGCACGACGACGAGGCCAACGTCATCCGCCATCTGCGCGAGATCTACGCCGACATCGATACCCGGCCGGCGGTGGAGTTGTTCCACGAAGCGCAGCATCACCACAGCGAAGGGCTGTCGCTGTACGCATTGGGCCAGCTCGATCTTGTCGGCCGTGCGCGACTCGACGATCTGTTCTACGCGATCGCGCATGCGGTGCGCGCGCGCCTGACCTACGACGAAAAGAGCCATCGCGATCTGCTCGACGAGCTCAACGAGCGGCTGGTCGACAAGTATTTCGTCAATTTCAGCCTGTTCGAATCGATGCCCGATGTGTGGGCGATCGATCAGGTGTTCCCGATCGCGCCGATCGAGCGCCTCGACGAACGGCCCGACCGCCGCGGCGTGATCGCCGATCTCACCTGCGATTCCGACGGCAAGATCGACACCTACGTCGAGAACGAGGATCTGCATAGTTCGCTGCCGCTGCACGGGCTGCGTCCGGGGGAACGCTACCGCATCGGGTTCTTCCTGCTCGGCGCGTATCAGGAAATCCTCGGCGACATCCACAATCTGTTCGGCGATACCGACGCGATCGAAGTGCGCGTCGGCGACGAAGGATTCAAGGTCACCCAGCAGCGCCGCGGCGACACCACCGACGTGATGCTGGATTACGTCGGCTACAAACTCGACGACCTGCGCCGCATCTACCGGGCCAAGGTCGGCGCGGTGGACCTGAGCAAGGGCGAGGCCGCACGGCTGAACGAGGCGCTGGAAAACGGGCTGACCGCGTACACGTATCTGAGCGACGAGCCGCTGGGCTGAATCTCGGGCGTTAGGCGACGGAGTGGGATCACGGTCGCGCTTGCGTCTTGGATGCGGGCGTAGGATCGGGCGGGCCGGTATCGGCGGGACAGCGCCGATACGGCAGGGCCGATGCCGGCCGGCTCCGGTCCATCCCACGACAACAAGGAGCGTGTCCCATGCAACTGAAAACCCTCGCGTTCGCCGCCCTCGCCGCGTTCGCCTTCGGCGCCGGTATCAATGCCGCCCCCGCCGAGGCCGCCGTCGGCTGCCTGGCCTGCCACAACCGCTGCGATACGAATTTCGACGCTTGTCTCGCTGCGGGCACCGCCTACGCGACCTGTTATTCGCGTGCGACGTCGTGCCATCGCAGCTGCGGCTGTCCGATTCCCTGATCTTCAGGCGATCGTCCGATGCATCGCGCAGGCCGGACGCGATATCCGGTCTGCGCGTAACGCCTGCATCGCGTCGTCCACGCGCGTTGCGGTCGATTAAAGTGCGCCTCCCGACCAGAGGCAAGGCGACAGGCAGTGGGCAGCAGCATCCGAAGCGATCAACACTCCGATCATCGTTCGGAACGCCTGCCCGGGCTCGACCTTCTGCGCGCCATCGCGGTGGTCTGGACGATGCTGTTCCATTCGTTTCTCGTCGGCGGTCTTGGCCACGACTGGGCATGGGCGCAGCGCTACGGCTGGATGGGCGTCGACCTGTTCTTCGTGCTCAGCGGGTATCTGATCGGCTCGCAGGTGCTGAAGCCGCTGGCGGACGGCCGCCGCCTCTCGTTCCGCGAGTTCTACCTGCGCCGCGCGTTCCGGATCCTGCCGGCGTTCTGGGCGGTGCTGGCGGTGTACCTGCTGTGGCCCGGGTTCCGCGAGGCGCCGGGCATGGAGCCGTGGTGGAAATTCGTCGGCTTCTTCCTGAATCTGTCGATCGATTACGGCCGCAACGCCGCGTTTTCGCATGCGTGGTCGCTGTGCGTCGAGGAACATTTCTATCTGGTGTTCCCGCTGCTGGCGTGGCTGCTCACCAAGCGCCCGTCGGCCGCCGGCTTCGTCGCCCTGTGCGCGGCGATCGTGATCGGCGGCATCGTCCTGCGCACGTCGCTCTGGCTGCATTTCGACGCGCTGCAGCCGGCGCGCAACTGGTTCGTCGAAGACATCTATTACCCGACCTGGAACCGCCTCGACGGTCTGCTCGCGGGCGTGATCCTGGCGGTATGGAAGACCTATCGCCCGGGCAGCTGGGCCCGCGCCGCCGCCCGCGCGAACCTCGTGATGCTGGGCGGACTGGCGACGATGGCGCTGGCGTTCTGGCTGTTCCGCGAGCGCGGCGGCCTGCTGGGCAACAGCGTCGGCTGGCCGGTGCTGTCGCTGGGACTGGCGCTGCTGGTGTTCGCCGGCGCGCAGCGCGACAGCTGGATCGGCCGCCGCGCGCTGCCGGGCGCGGGCTGGCTGGCGGCGGTCTCGTTCAGTCTGTATCTGGTGCACAAGCCGGTGTTCGGGCTGGTGGAAGACCATCTGGGCGACGCGCTGCACCATCGCGGCTTCATCGCGTTCGCGGTGTACGCAATCGCGACGCTGCTCGCGGCGGCGATGCTGTATTACCTCGTCGAGCGGCCGGGGCTGCAGTTGCGCGGGCGGCTGCTGTCGCGGTCTGCATCGAAAACGGCTGCGCTGCGGTCGGCGGTCTGACCGCAGCGCGCTTGCCGCCGGCACCGGCGTGGCGTTAGCGTGGATGCGCCCGATCCGGGCCGACAAGGAGCGTTCGCGATGAATACCCGCCTCCCCGATTACCGCCGTCCCGCCGGTCACCGCACACTGTTGGCGGCGGTCGCCGTTTTCGCTTTCGCTGGCACCTTTGCGGTTGCCGTCGGCGCCCAGTCCGACCCGTGGTGCGATTACGTGTTGCGCAAATGTCAGGACCGCTATAACGCATGCATGCGGATCCGCGATCAGGCGTTCTGCGAGCCGCTGTACGTCGCGTGCGTGCAGGATTCCGGCTGCGACGGCTGAGCCGGGTCGCGGACTTCAGGGGCCCGGCGGCGTGGCGGGAGCGACCGGCATCGCCGGTGGCGGCTTGCGCCACGGCGCCGCGACCATCAGCACGCCGACGATCATCAGGATCGCGCCGGCGATGCGCACCGGATCGGCCTTGCGCGGCGCCTGCAGCACGCCGAAGTGATCGAACACCAGCGATGCCGTCACCTGGCCCAGGATCGCCAGACAGATCAGCGACGCCGCGCCCAGTCGCGGGATCAGCAGCGTGAAGCAGGCGACGTAGAGCGCGCCCAGCAGGCCGCCGGTCCAGATCCATGGCGGTAGCCGGGTGGCGCCGCCGATCGCGAGCGGCGTGCGCGTCAGCAGCAGGTAGGCGCCGAGCAATACCGTGCCGACCAGGAACGAGACGAACGCGGCCACCACCGGGCCGCCGACCTGCGCGCCGAGCCGCGCGTTGATCAGGCCCTGCAGCGGCAGCATCATGCCGATCGCCAGGGCCATCAGTGCGGGCAGCAGCAGATGCATGCTCAGCCCTGCCGCGCGATCTGGAAGCCCGCGAACGACTGCCGCACCGGCATCACTTCGATGCGGTTGACGTTGAGATGCGGCGGCAGGTTGGCGATCCAGAAGATCGTCCCGGCGATGTCGTCGGCGGTGATCGGTTCGGCGCCCCTGTAGAGCGTGTCCGACGCGGCATCATCGCCGCCGGTGCGCACCAGGGTGAATTCGGTTTCGGCCATGCCCGGTTCGATCGAGGTCACGCGCACGCCGGTGCCGTGCAGGTCGCTGCGCAGGCCCAGCGAGAACTGCGAGACGAAGGCCTTGGTGCCGCCGTAGACGTTGCCGCCGGTGTAGGGATAGGTGCCGGCGATGGAGCCGACATTGAGGATCGCGCCCTTACGCTCGATCAGGCCCGGCAGCAGCGCGTGGGTCAGGGTCACCAGCGCGGTGACATTGGTGTCGATCATCTGCCGCCACTGCGCGAGATCCGCGCGCTGCGCCGGCGCGGTGCCCAGGGCGAGGCCGGCGTTGTTCACCAGCACGTCGATGGCGCGGAAATCGTCGGGCAGCGCGTCCAGCGCGGCGCGCATCGCGGCCTCGTCGCGGATGTCGAAGGCGGCGGTGTGCACGCGGTCGCGGCCGAGTTCGTCGGCGAGGGCGTCGAGGCGTTCGGCGCGGCGACCGGTGGCGATCACGCGCCAGCCGGCATCGACGAAACGTCTGGCGGCGGCGCGTCCGAACCCGGAGGTGGCGCCGGTGATGAGGATGGTCTGGGTCATGCGGTGGATTCTAGCGGGGCACGACCCTTGCCGCCGCAGGGTTTACGCGGCCTGGTTCATGCGACCTGTCTGAGCCGCAGGCTGCGGTGGGTCTTGCCCATCGTGTGCGCGCGGGTTTCGCGATGCCGCGCCAGCATCGTCTCGGCCAGGGTCATGTCCCTGGCCAGCGCCCCGGCGCTGCGGGCCTGCGCGAGCTTCGCTTCCACCCGGCGTTCGTCGGGATGCGGCAACAGCAGTTCGCGGATCGCATCCTGCAATGCGGCCTCGCCGCCGCGTCGGAGTTGGCGCTGCCGGCGCTGCCGGAAGCGCAGCAGCAGGGCATCGACGACAGGCTTCAGGGCGGGCCTGAACAGGGCGGCTTCGAGCGTCATGGGAGGTCTCTCCTGTTGGTGAAGGAGTATGCCCGCGGGGCGTCTCAGGGTTTGCGACCTTCGCCGATGGATTGCCGCGCTTTCCCGGCTTTCGCGTCGAAGCGACGATTCAATCCCTCGTATCGATCAACTCGACCTTGCCGCTCTTCACCGGCCACATCATTTTGTTGTCGATGGTCATGATCATCAGCGGCACCTTGGCGTGAAGACTCACGAAAACGTGGATTTCGGTCGGCTGCGGGTCCAGCAGATGGGTGAACATGCCGAAGCTCGGCTTGGCGCCTTTCGGCAGGCCCTTGGGCGAGTCCTGATGCTCGATGCAGCCGTTGCTGAACTTGCGCGAAGACAGGATCTTTTCGCCGTCGCTATCGATTTCGTACAGGTGATAGCCGCCGAGCGGGTAGACGCCGTGTTCGGCGAAGCCCGGCATCAGATAGACGCGCATGCCGCTGCCCGAAGGCAGCACCACGGTGTTGTATTTCCGCGCGCATTGCATGAAGGATTGCGATATCGCCAGGTTGCGTGCGCGCAGTTGGGCGAGATGCTCGGCGGTCAGCGGCGTTGGCGATTCCAGCGTGGGTTCGGAGAGGCGTTCCGATTCGTCGACATCGATTTCGTAAAGCCGCCGCGGGGCGTCGTCCTTGCTGATGAAGATCACGCGGACGCCCAGCGCTGTGGGTTCGGTGAGCCAGCCGCCGACGGACTTCTTCAGCTTGCGCATGCGTTTGTCGGCCAGCATGGCATCGGTCGCGAGCCAGGCGGCGCGGTCATGCAGATACAGTTGCCTACCGAGGAATTCGGCTTGGATCACAGCGGGTTGAAGTGCGGCGGGAATCGGCTGGGGGGCGTTTTCGCCGTCCTTGTCCTGCGCGTGAGCCGGCGCGGTGGCCAGCATGGCCAGCAGAGCGATCGAAACGAGCGGAGCGAATATCCAGCGACGATGCGGCATGCGTGATTCCCCTGATGTGATGCGGATGACGCTTGTCTTTATTTCGCCTTGATCGCCATCGCCGGCAACCCGCCGCCGGCGAGTTTGCGTTTGGCTTCGGCCAGATCGGTGGCGGTGCCGTACGGACCCATGCGCACGCGGTAGACCGTCTTGCCCTGGATCTGCGCCGATTCCACCCGCGCGCTGAGGCCCAGGAACGCGATCTTGGCCTTCAGCGCCTCGGCGTCGCCCGAGGCGGCGAAGGCGCCGGCCTGCAGCAGGTAGCGCGCGTCGCCGCGCGGTTCTGCGGTGGCGACCGGTTTCGGTGGCGTCTGCACATCCACTGCCACCGGCGGCGTGGCCGCAGGCGTGTCGATCGCCGGTGGGGTCGCGGTGTCGGGCTTCACGGGTTTCAGTTCGGCGGCGTCGGCGGCTTGGCGTGCGGCTTCTTCGGCGCGCGCGCGTTCGGCCAGCTCGCTGTCGCTCAGTGCGGTCTCGTCGCCGGGCAGCAGGGTGTAGAAATCGTAGTCCTGCGGCTTTTCGGCCGGCTCCCCGGTCGCGGCGGTCGCGGTGTCGCTGTCGGCGACGATCGGGTCGTCGTCGTTCACCGCATCCACCGCCGGCGGTTGCGCGTCGGCGTTCGGTTTCGGTCGGAAGAAACTCTCGGCGCCGTCGCCGCCGAGGAATTTCGGCGCCATCAGGAACACGCCCACGCCCAGCGCGAGGCCGACCACCAGCCACGCCCAGCCGGGCATGCCGCTGTTGTTGCCGCCGCCGGTGTTGCGCCGCGCCTGCGATTTTCCGCGTTTGGCCGCCATTACGCCGTCTCCGCCTTGTCGTCGAAGAGCATCTGTTCCGGCGCCGACACGCCGAGCAGCCCCAGCCCGTTCGCGAGCACCTGACGGGTCGCCTCCGCCAGCGCCAGCCTGGCGTTGCGGGTGTCCGCATCGTCCACCAGGAACTGGTGATCGTTGTAGTAGGACTGGAAGGTCTGCGCCAGCTCGACGAGATAGATCGCGATCTGATGCGGTTCCAGTTCCTTGCCGGCGACGTCGACGATCTCGGGATAACGCGAGAGATCGATCAGCAGGTCGCGCACCGCGGTGTTGGCGATGTCCAGCGGCTGCGACAGCCCGGCGTCGCGGTCGTAGGCCAGATCGCGCTCGGCGAGTTTGCGGCTTAGGCCGCAGATCCGCGCATGCGACAGCTGCACGTAGTACACCGGATTGTCGAGCGACTGCGAGCGCGCCAGGTCGATGTCGAACACCAGCTGCGAATCGGGCTTGCGCGCGATCAGGAACCAGCGCACCGCATCGCGGCCGGTTTCCTCGATCAGATCGCGCAGCGTCACATAGCCACCCGCGCGCTTGCCGAGTTTCACTTCCTCGCCACCGCGCATCACCGTGACCATCTGGTGCAGCACGTATTCGGGCCAGCCCTTGGGAATGCCGCAGTCCAGCGCCTGCAGGCCGGCCAGCACGCGGGCCAGCGAACCGTGATGATCGGCGCCGAGTTCGGTGATTGCGCGGGTGTAGCCGCGCTGCCACTTGCTGAGGTGATAGGCCACGTCCGGCACGAAATACGTGTAATTGCCGTCCGACTTGCGCATCACCCGGTCTTTGTCGTCGCCGAAATCGGTGGTGCGCAGCCACAGCGCGCCGCCTTCCTCGTAGGTGTGGCCGTGGGCGATGAGTTCGCGCACGGTCTCTTCGACCTTCTGGTCGCGGTAGAGCGAGGATTCGAGAAAGTACACGTCGAACGACACGCCGAAGGCGGCGAGGTCGAGATTCTGTTCGCGGCGCAGATAGGCCACGGCGAAGCGGCGGATCGCATCGAAGTCATCCGCATCGCCGGCAGCGATGATGGTCTGGCCATCCACTTCGACCGCAGCGCCGTCCAGATAGGCCTGGGCGACATCGGCGATGTAGTCGCCGCGATAGCCGTCTTCCGGCCAGCCGGCGTCGTCGGGCTTCAGGGCCTTGGCGCGCGCCTGGGTGGACTTCGCGAGATTCTCGATCTGCACGCCGGCGTCGTTGTAGTAGAACTCGCGCTTCACGTTCCAGCCGTTGGCGTCGAGCACGCGCGCGATGCAGTCGCCGATGGCCGCGGCGCGGCCGTGGCCGACGTGCAGCGGGCCGGTGGGGTTGGCGGACACATACTCCACGCCGGCGGTGCGACCGCCGCCGCTGGCGTTGCGGCCGTAGGCGTCGCCCTCGGCGTGGACGCTGCGCAGCTGGCGCTGCCAGGCGGCGGCTGACAGCCGGAAATTCAGGAAGCCCGGCCCGGCAATCTCGACCGAGGCGATGTCGTCGTTGACGGGCAGGGCGTCGATCAGCGCCTGCGCGATCGCGCGCGGGTTGCTGCGCGCGGGCTTGGCCAGGGTCATCGCGGCGTTGGTGGCGAAATCGCCGTGGCTGCGGTCCTTCGGGCGTTCGACCACGAAGTCCGGGGCGGCGAGGTCGGCGGGCAGGGTGCCCTGACTGCGGAGATGGGCGATGCCCTGTTCGATAAGCGCGCGGAGCTGGGATTTCACGGAGTATTTTCGCTTGAAAACGGCGGTGTTTCGAGGGTCGGGCATTGTAGCTGAGGGCGCTGGTGGCGCGTGGTCGGAATCGCGGGGCTTGGGGTGGTGGGCGGTGGTGGAAGCGTGTGAGCAGGGCCCCAAATCACTGTCATCCCGAACCCGGCGCAGCCGGGGAGGGATCTGCTGATCGCTTCGTGGTGTCTCGAACCATTCCGAAGCCAAATCGTCCCATCTCGGGTTCACGGCCTCGATCAGGCGTATTTTCTTCTCGCGTCGAAGGCCTTTCAGGGTCTTTTCGCGCTCGATGGCCGCGTGAACATCCTCAGTCGTTTCGAAGTACACCAGCCGGTTGATGCGATATCGCGCAGTATGGCCGGGTACTGCATGGGTGCGATGCTGGTGGATGCGTCGCAGCAGGTCGGAGGTCACCCCGATGTAGAGGGCTCTCGATCTGCTGGAGAGGATGTAGACGGAATAGATTTTGGGTTCGCGCATGATCTGTGGCATCTGCAACAGCAGATCCCTCCCCGGCTGGGCCGGGTTCGGGATGACAAGTTGGGGCTGCGCCGGGTTCGGGGTGGGTGAGTGTGCGAAAGGCACGAGAAGAAGCACGAGAAGAAGCAGATCCCTCGCTGCGCTCGGGATGACAGTGGAATTTTCTCCAGCAGAAAACCACCTACACCCACCCCCGCGCCGCCAGCGACACCGGCGCGCCGTCGCCCACGATGAAGTGGTCCAGCAGGCGGATTTCGACCAGCCCCAGCGCCTGTTTGAGGCGCAGGGTGATGGCGCGGTCGGCGGCGCTGGGTTCGCCGTTGCCGCTGGGGTGGTTGTGGCCGACGATCACCGAGGCGGCGTTGTGGACGAGGGCACGGCGGACGACCTCGCGCGGGTGGACTTCGGCGCCGTCGACGGTGCCGCGGAACATTTCCTCGAAGGCGATCGAGCGGTGACGGGTGTCCAGGAACAGCACCGCGAACACTTCGTGCGGCAGTCCGCGCAGGCGCTGCGAGAAGTAGCGGCCGGCGGCCTGGGGGTCGGTCAGGGCGTCGCCGCGCTCCAGGCCGGCGGCGAGATAGCGGTTGCCCAGTTCCAGCGCCGCGAGCAGGGCGCAGGCCCGCGCGGGGCCGATGCCCGGCAGCTTCAGCAGTTGTTTGGGCGTGTGTTCCAGCAGGCTGCGCAGCGGGCCGTGCTCGTTCAGCAGCCGGCGCGCGCTGCTCACCACGTCCGAGCCCTGCAGGCCGGAGCACAGGAAGATCGCCAGCAATTCCGCATCGGACAGCACCGCGGGGCCGCGCTTGAGCAGCTTTTCGCGCGGACGTTCGTTGTCGGGCCAATCGCGGATCTGCATGGTGGGCGGTCGTCGAGGATGTGGACGCCAGCATCGCCGCGCGGCCGCCGCGGCGCTGTCGGGGATGTGCGTGGCATCGGGTAAGCTGTCGGCTCGCTCAGATGTAGGAAAACTCCCGATGGCGCAGACGCTGACCGGTCGCCGCATCCTGCTGTGCGTGTGCGGAGGCATCGCCGCGTACAAGTCGATCGAGCTGGTGCGCCGCCTCCGCGAAGCCGGCGCCGAGGTGCAGGTGGCGATGACCGCCAACGCCCAGCGTTTCGTCGGTGCGGCCAGTCTGCAGGCGGTGTCCGGGGTGTCGGTGCGCGATTCGCTCTGGGACGAGGCCGCCGAGGCCGCGATGGGTCATATCGAACTGGCGCGCTGGGCCGACCGGGTGCTGGTGGCGCCGGCCACCGCCGACATCCTCGCCAAGCTCGCCTACGGACTGGCCGACAATCTGGTCAGCACGCTCTGCCTGGTCACCACCGCGCCGATCGCGGTGGTGCCGGCGATGAACAACCGGATGTGGCTGCACCCCGCCACGCAGGGCAATGTCGCCACCCTCCGCGCCCGCGGCGTGCAGGTGATCGGCCCCGACGACGGCGCCCAGGCGTGCGGCGAGTTCGGCCCGGGCCGGCTGCGCGAGCCGCCGGAGATCGTGGCCGACCTCGTCGTCGCATTCGAGGCAGACGGCGTCACCGCCGACCTCGCCGGCCAGCGGCTGGTGATCAGCGCCGGCCCGACGTTCGAAGACCTGGACCCGGTGCGTTTCATCGGCAACCGCAGCAGCGGCAAGATGGGTTTCGCGATCGCCGCCGCCGCCGCGCGCCGCGGCGCCGAGGTGGTGCTGGTGGCCGGCCCGGTATCGCTGCCCACGCCCGCGGGGGTGCGCCGCGTCGACGTGCGTTCGGCCGCGCAGTTGCACGCCGCGGTCATGGCCGCGCTGCCGGCCGACATCTATATCGGCGCCGCCGCCGTGGCCGACTACACGCCGCGCACGGTCTCGCCGCACAAGATCAAGAAAACCGCCCGGTCCGGCGAAGGCGGCGCGACCGCCATCGACACCATGACCGTCGAGCTGGTGCGCACGCCCGACGTGCTGGCCGACGTGGCCGCGCACGCGCAACGGCCGCGGGTGGTGGTGGGCTTCGCGGCGGAAACCAACGATGTCGAGCATTACGCCCGCGACAAACTGGTGCGCAAGGGGCTGGACATGATCGCCGCCAACCAGGTCGGCCGTGCCGGCTGCGGGTTCGAGAGCGACGACAACGCGCTGACGGTGATAGATGCCGACACCGCGCATGCGCTGGGGCCGGGACCGAAGACGGTGCTGGCGGATGCGCTGCTGGATCTGGTGCGGGCGCGGCTTCAATAAGGTGTTTTGCGCAAGCGGATGACAGCGCTGCAATGTCCGCCGGATGCCGTTTTATGCGTCGATCCATGCACAGGGAACGTGTTTTCAGACAGGACGAAGGATCGCGCCATGCCCAAGATCATCAATGCCAGGCTCGTGGGATTGACCGGCGATTTCGCTGGTGACGAAGTGGAAACCGGGATTGCGGTCGCCGGTGTCTTCTTCGGCGTGACGTTCGGCGAGATGCCGGAGCAGCAAGGCGATATCTTCGGGTTCGCTGACGGGCCTGTTCTGGTTCGCCATCACAACACGACGGCGATCGGCGCCGCGAATTCGTTTTCGCTGCGCAATCCGACCCAGGATCCACCGGGCGTATTCCCGATGTCGTTGCGCTTCGGCGGGCAGCTGGTGTCGGCGCAGACAGGACAACCGTTCGCGGAGCAGTTCAAGGCCATCGATACCTTCACGCATACCCAGCCCGACATCGAACACCTGCACGTGTTGCGTTTCATCGACGGCAATCAGGAGATACGCGCCGATTTCGTGCTCAGGATCACCAGCACCTTCTGAGCCGGGTTCGAAAAAAAGGGCGCCGAAGCGCCCTTTTTTCTTGCCTGCCGGCCGATGAGGCTCAGCGCGACAGTTCGATCAGCGTCGACGAAATCCAGCCCTTGTTGCCGAGCTCGTCTTCCACTTCCCACATCATTCCTTCCTTGTTGCCGGTGGGGTACAGCATCATGCCCACGTCGAGGCTGCGCACCACCTTGGTGCCTTTGGCCGTCGTGAACAGACGCGCCGGCTTGGCGACCGTGACCGCCTGCTGCGCGTTGGCGGCGGAGGCGTTGTCCGGCAGGCCGCCGAGCTGGGCGACGATGTCGGTATAGGCCTGCAGGTAGGCGAGGGTGATGACCTGGCCGATCTCGGTGTTCGCGTAGCCACTGGCGCCACCGGCGCCGAAGCCGCTGCCGCCGAACAGGCCGCCGCCGGCGCCCCAGCCGATGTCGGTCTTCTTGGCGCTGCCTTCGGCCAGCGCGACCTGCTCGGTCGAACGCACGTCGGTGACCGTCAGCACCACGTCGGCGGTCTTCTTCTGGAAGTTCAGGCCGCCGATGGCCGCGCCGGCGCGACCGCCGACCAGGCCGCCGATCAGGCCGCCGATGGCATTGCCGCCGGCATTGCTGTTGCGCGAGATCAGGTCCGGGACCATCACGTAGTCGGCGGCCTTGATCTGGCCCTTGCCGACGTTGGCGCGGTTGCGCAGTTCGCCGCTGGCGCCCAGCGCGCGTTCGCGCTGCGCGGCGTCCAGGCCGGCGCCGCGATCCACCAGGGTGAAGCAGCGCGACTTGCTGACGAAGACCTTGATCAGCTTCGACGGGGCGGGCAACTGCTGGCCGCTCCACCAGTCGGTGGCGTCTTCCGGCTCCAGCACGCTGATGGTGCCCAGCGGCTTGGCGCAGGTCGGAATCTCGGCGGTCTTCTGCTTGCGCTGATCCTGCGCGCTCTGGCGCTGGGCCTGCGCGGGTGCGGCCAGGACTGCGGTGACGGCGAGGGTGAGCAGGCCGGCGTAGAGGGCAATGGATCCGCGGGATTGGTGGGTCATCAGTCGTTACCTTGTGGCTGTGCGTGTGAGGAAGGCGCTTGGAAGAAGAACGATGGACAGCCGAGCGCGAAGTCTGCCTGCGGTGGTCCGTGCGGCGGTATTGTCGCTGTCTGTGGACGATTAACGAAATCCGCCCCCACCCGGGGACAGCTGCCGGCCCCGGGCGGCCCGCCTCCGCGCCGGGCCCGGCCGGGTACACTGGCCGCTTTCCCAGCCAAGCCAATGCCATGCGCGCTTCGATCCTGGCTCTGCCCCTGCTCGCCACCCTGATGATGACCGCCTGCAAATCCGAAGATGCGGCCCCGGCCGCGCCAGCGGCCAAGTCCCCGCCAGCGGCGTCGGCGGCGATCGACGAACATTCCTATGCCCAGCCGGACAAGGTCGTCATCAAGGATCTGACCCTGGATCTGAAGGTCGACTTCGATACGAAGACGTTGGCCGGTACTGCCACGTATCAGCTGGACTGGAAGGACGACGCCGCGACCGCGCTGGTGCTGGACAGCCGCGAGCTGACCATCGACAAGGTCGAAGGCACCGATGCCAACGGCGCGTGGGCGCCGCTGAAATACACGCTGGCCGCGGCCGACCCGGTGCTGGGCAGCAAGCTCAGCATCGACACCCCGCAGCGCAACCCCGAGGTGCGGGTGAGCTACACCACCTCGCCGCAGGCGTCCGGCCTGCAGTGGCTGGAGCCGTCGATGACCGAGGGCAAGCAACTGCCCTTCATGTTCAGCCAGTCGCAGCAGATCCACGCGCGCTCGTGGGTGCCGCTGCAGGACACGCCGAGCGTGCGCTACACGTACAGCGCGCACGTGACCTCGCGTCCGGACGTGATGGTGCTGATGAGCGCCGACAACGATCCCAATGCGATCCGCGACGGCGACTACACCTTCAAGATGCCGCAGAAGATCCCGTCCTACCTGATGGCGATCGCCGCCGGCGACCTGGCGTTCAAGCGCATCTCCGACCGCAGCGGCGTGTGGGCCGAGCCGACCATGCTCGACAAGGCCGTGGCCGAGTTCGAAGACACCGAAAAGATGATCGCCACCGCCGAGGGTCTGTACGGCGCCTATCGCTGGGACCGCTACGACATGCTGGTGCTGCCGCCGTCGTTCCCGTACGGCGGCATGGAGAATCCGCGCCTGACCTTCCTCACCCCGACGGTGATCGTCGGCGACAAGACCCTGGTCGCGCTGATCGCGCACGAACTCGCGCACAGCTGGTCGGGCAACCTCGTCACTTTCTCCAGCGCGAAGGACGCGTGGCTCAACGAAGGTTTCACCAGCTACGTCGAGAACCGCATTGTCGAAGTGCTGTACGGCGAAGACCAGGCGGCGATGGAGAACGTGATCGAGCGCAATGAGCTGAAGAAGGAATACGCCGAGATCGATCCCTCGCTGCAGGCGCTGGCGACCAAGCCCGGCGTGCTGAAGGACCCGGACAGCAGCAGCAGCGCCACGGTCTACACCAAGGGCGCGTGGTTCCTGCAGTTCCTCGAACAGCGCTACGGCCGCGAGAAATTCGATGCCTTCCTGCGCGGATATTTCGACCACTTCGCGTTCCAGAGCATCGATACCCGCCAGTTCGCGGGCTACGCCAAGACCCATCTGCTCGACAAGTATCCGAACGCGGTGAGCCAGGCCGAATTCGACGCGTGGCTGTACGACCCGGGCATCCCGGCGACCGCGCCGCAGGTGCAGTCCCGCCGTTTCGGCGTGGTCGACTCCGCGCGTCTGGCCTGGCTGGGCACCGGCAACCTGCCGCCGGAAGCGATCACCAAGACCTGGACCACCCAGGAATGGGTGCATTTCATCGAAAGCCTGCCGGACACGCTGACCATCGCGCAGCTGACTCAACTGGATGGCGCCTATCGGCTCACCGGCACCATGAACGGCGAGATCGCCCAGCGCTGGTATCCGCTGGCGGTGAGCAACGGTTACACCCAGGCCAACGACGCCATCGCCGCGTTCCTGCAGCGCATCGGTCGCCGCAAATTGATCATGCCGACCTACGCCGCGCTGGTGAAGACCGAAGCCGGTCTGGCGCTGGCGAAGCAGGTGTTCGAGCAGGCGAAGCCGGGCTATCACCCGATCACCACCGGCTCGGTGCAGAAGGTCATCGACGAGGCCAAGCCGGTCGCCGCACCGCCCGCGGCGGCGGCGACCGACATGGCCGCGATCGCTCCGGCCGGTGCGCCGACCGACCCGGCTGCGCCGCCCGCGCCGCCGGCCAAGTGATGCGCTGAATCATGGCGCTGCTGTCTCCGCGCAAGGCGCGCATCGCGAACTGGATCGCCGCTGCGATCCTGATCGCGATGGCGCTCGCGCTGTGGTCCGACCCGGGGCTGGTGATCCGCGGCGAGTTCGCCAAGCAGCGCCTGTTGCTGGGCGGGTCCTCGCACCGGACCGTGGTCGACGACCATCGCTGGACGTGGGTGGAACTGGAGGCCGACAAGCCCGACGCGCCCACCATTGTGATGCTGCACGGCTACACCGGCAGCAAGGAGGGCTGGTACCGGATGGCGCGCGCGCTGCGCGGCCGCTACCGCATCGTCATTCCCGATCTGCCCGGCTGGGGCCAGAGCGAACGCAGGGACGGCGCCGATTACGGCTTCGTCGCGCAGAGCGCCCGCGTCGCCGCGTTCCTGCGCAAGCCCGAGGTCGCCGGCGGCCGCCCGGTGGTGCTGGTGGGCCATTCGATGGGCGGCGGCATCGCCGCGCTCGCCGCCGCGCGCTATCCGAATCTGGTCGCGCGGATCGCCCTGCTCGACGCCGCCGGCGTGCGCTTCGAGGACAACCAGTTCGGCAAGGACGTGCTGGACGGCAAGAACCCGTTCGGCGTGAGCGACAAGGCCTCGCTGGAGCGCTATCTCGCCACCGTCTTCCACAACCCGGAGACGCGGCCGTGGGTGCCGTGGCCGGCCGGCGACATCTATATCGCCCAGCGCAGACGCGATGCGGCCTTCGAGCAGCGCGTGCTGGACAAGATCGGCCGCAGCGAGGAACGGTTCCTGCCCGGCGCCGAGGCCGCGAACATCTCGCAGCCGGCGCTGCTGCTGTGGTGCCGGCAGGACAAGGTCATCGATCCCAGCGCGATGGGCCTGTACGCCGCGCGCATCCCGCATGCCAGCCAGGTGATGCTGGAAGACTGCGGCCACATGTCGCTGATGGAGCGGCCGGGCGAATCCGCCGCCGCGGTGGCGATGCTGATCGAGCGCGGCCTGCCGGCAGGCCCGCAACAGGAGTTGCCATGAACCACGTCATCCGACGAGCGCTCGCCCTGGCGCTGGCCTGCGCGCTGCTGGCCGGCTGCGGCGAAGATCCGGAAGTGGCCAAGGCCGCCGCCGCCGAACAGGCGGCCGCGCAGGAAGCCAAGGCGCAGGAAGGCGCCGCCGCCTTCGACGACGCGGTAAGCAAGGAAAACTGGGCGCTGGCGAAAGCGCAGGCCGACGTGCTGATCGCCCAATACCCCGACAGCGCCGCCGCCAAGCGCGTGCGCGGCGAATTCGACGGCGTGAAGGAGAAGCTCGACGAAACCCGCGAAGCCAGGCGCACCGCCGCGCTGTGGAGCTACGGCACCGAAAGCGTGAAGGGCGGCCTGCAGCGCTCCTCGGCGATCTATGCGAAGGACGACGTGGATGTCGACGGCCGCGGCCCCACCCAGGTGCGGCTGATCTTCCGCGACCACCCGTCCTGGGGCCGCAGCAGCTACCTCGTGCTGCAGGGCGGCGACTTCGACTGCTACCGCGGCTGCCGGCTGCCGATCACACTCGACGGCAAGCCCGCGAAATCGCTGCCCGGCTCGCGTCCGGACACCGACGAAGCCATCGCCATGTTCATCGAAGACGAACGCGCGCTTTGGAAGATGGTGCAGGGCGCGAAAACCGTCGAAATCGAGTTCCCGGTAAAGGGTCTGGGCAAGCGCAGCGCGGTCTTCGAGGTCGCGGGGCTCGATCCGGGCCGTATGCCCGGCTGGTGACACCGCGATACGGCGCTGGCTGATCCGCCTCTGTCGCTGTTGGCGGCGCTCGCGGTCTGGCTGTGATTCCGCGAGTACCGCACCGATCCCGATCGTTATCCGATCCACGGCATCGACGTTTCGCATCATCAAGGCGAGATCGACTGGCTGAGCGCCATTCGCTTAGTACAGGCCGGCCACCGAACAGACTTGGGTTGCCCACCCATCGCACCCATAATTGCGCCCATGGACATCCACTCCGACCACCCCGACCACGGCTTCCAGTTCCCCGGCGTGTTCGAGATCACCGCCATGGGTCCCGCAGGCGTTGGCCTCGAAGAGCGCATCCCTGAGTTGTTGGAAGCCATCGGCATCACCGTGCTCCGCGAGACCGTTGCCGCCCGCAATTCCTCCGGCGGCAAGTTCGTCTCGATCCGCCTGAGCTTCCACGCCGAAGACCGCAGCCGCTACGAAGCCGCCCACGAAGCCCTGCGCGCCGAACCGAGCATCAAGTGGACGCTGTAGCGGTCCGCCCGGCGCAGGTCCGCGATCTCGGCCGCGCGGCCTACGAACCGGTGTGGCGCGCGATGCAGGGCTTTACCGACATCCGCACCGCCGATACGCCCGACGAACTCTGGCTGGTCGAGCACGACCCCGTCTTCACTCTCGGCCAGGCCGGCAAGCCCGAGCACGTGCTGATGCCGGGCGACATCCCGGTGCTGAAGGTCGATCGCGGCGGCCAGGTGACCTACCACGGCCCGGGCCAGATCGTGGCCTATCCGCTGCTGGACCTGAAACGGCTGAAGGTCGGCGTGCGCGATTACGTGTGCCGGATCGAGCAGGCGCTGATCGACACTCTGGACCACTGGAACATCCACGCCGAACGCCGCGACGGCGCCCCCGGCGTCTACGTGGCCGGGGCCAAGATCGGCGCGCTGGGCATCCGCGTCCGCCGCGGCTGCACCTTCCACGGACTGGCGTTCAACGTCGCCATGGACCTGACGCCCTTCCACCGCATCAACCCCTGCGGCTACGCCGGGCTGCAGGTGACCTCGATGCTAGACTTGGGCGGCCCTTCCGGCTTGGATGCGGTCAAGCCGGTCCTGCTGGACAACCTGGCGAAACAGTTCGATCTGCGGCTGCAGACCGCGCCGCCGCCGGACCTGACCGCTCTCGCCGCACTGTCCCCACTTTCCGTCGCTGCCGCCGCAGCGGCCTAGGCCATCCCGATGTCCACGCCGAGCCCGTCCTCCGAGAAGCGCATCCCGCTCACCGTCGTCGTCGCCGATGCGCCGGCCTCGCTGGAGCCCGGAGTCAAGCAGATGGCCGGCGACAAGATCGCGCGCTCGCCGGTGCAGTTCGCCGATGCCCCGGCCCTGCGCAAGCCGTCCTGGATCCGGGTGCGCATTCCGTCCGGCAACGCGGTCCAGAACCTCAAGGCCAAGCTGCGCGAGAACCGCCTGGTCACGGTCTGCGAGGAAGCCAGCTGCCCCAACATCCACGAGTGCTTCAGCCACGGCACCGCGACCTTCATGATCCTCGGCGAGGTCTGCACCCGCCGCTGCTCGTTCTGCGATGTCGCCCACGGCCGGCCGAAGCCGCCGGACGCCGATGAGCCGCTGAATCTGGCGCGTACCATCGCCGACATGGGCCTGAAGTACGTGGTGGTGACCAGCGTCGACCGCGACGATCTGCGCGACGGCGGCGCCCAGCATTTCGTCGACTGCATCGCCGCGGTGCGCGAACACAGCCCGCGGACGAAGATCGAGATCCTCACCCCGGACTTCCGCGGCAAGGGCCGCATGGAGCGGGCGCTGGAGATCCTGGCGAAGAACCCGCCGGACGTGTTCAACCACAATCTCGAAACCGTGCCCGAGCTGTATCGCAACGTCCGCCCGGGCGCCGATTACCAGTGGTCGCTGACCCTGCTGCAGCAGTTCAAGGCCCAGCATCCCGACGTGCCGACCAAGAGCGGCATCATGCTCGGCCTAGGCGAAACCATGGAGCAGGTCGAAGGCACCCTGCGCGACCTGCGCGCGCATGATGTCGACATGGTCACCATCGGTCAGTACCTCCAGCCCAGCGCCCACCACCATCCGGTGATGCGCTACTGGACGCCCGACGAATTCAAGGCGCTGGAGGTCCACGGCATGTCACTGGGCTTCACCCACGTCGCTTCCGGCCCGATGGTGCGCAGCTCGTACCACGCCGACAAACAGGCTGCGGATGCCGGTTTCGCCTGATCGCGTCTCCGCGTGCAGCGAACGCACTGTCCCGCCGACGACGATGCGGCATCCGCGCCGCGCTCAGAGCACGCTGCGAACGCCGCCGATCCTCGTTTTGAAGATGAACGCTGCCCCCGACCGGTCGTCGGGTGGACGCATCCCGTCCGTCAGCCATGACCTTGGGCGGTGTGTGCGCGTCGAAACTTTCGGTACTCTCCAGAGTCGTAGGCTGGACGCGCGGGTTTAGGCCCGGTGCATCCGCACACCGCATTCTCTTCGTCCTATGTTCCATGCACCAGTTCTCGACACGCACGTCCCCACACGTTCGCTTCAGGCACCGAAGCACCAATCAACGAGACTGCCGATGAAAGTCGCCAAAGCCCTTCCGGTTTCCCTGCTCGCCCTCGCGCTCACCGTGCCGGTGGCCTGGCTCACGGCGCAAGCCGACGCCGGCAGCCCCAGCGCCGAGCAGGCCACCGCCGCGAAACTGGTCTACGGGGTGCTGTCCGACAGCCGTTATGCCTACCGCCCGCGGGCGCTGGACGACAAGCTGTCGGCGGAGATGCTGGATCGCTATCTCGAATCGCTCGATCCGGGCAAGCTGTTCTTCACCGCCGCCGACATCGCGAAGCTCGACGCTTACCGCACCCGGCTCGACGATGCGATCAAGAGCGGCGAAGTGGCGCCGGCGTTCGAGATGTTCGCCCTGTACCAGCAGCGCGTGAATACCCGCGTCGCGCATGCCCGCGGCCTGCTCGAGAAGGACATCTTCGACTTCGAAGGCGACGACCGCTGGAACTACGACCGCGAAGACGCGCCGTGGGCCGCCGATACCGCCGAACTCGACAAGCTCTGGGAACAGTCGGTGCGCAACGACTGGCTGCGCCTGAAGCTGGCCGGCAAGCAGCCGGCCGACATCCGCAAGACCCTCGACAAGCGCTACGCCAACATGGCCAAGGGCGTCGCCGAGTTGAACGGCATCGACGCCTTCCAGACCTTCCTCAACGCCTACGCCACGTCGATCGATCCGCATACCGATTATTTCGACCCGCGCGCGGCCGACCGCTTCGAGCAGAGCATGAGCCTGTCGCTGGAAGGCATCGGCGCGCAGTTGCAGAAACAGGAAGACGTGGTGGTGATCCGCGAGCTCATCGCGGGCGGCCCGGCGATGCTCAGCGGCAAGCTCAAGGCCGGCGACCGCATCGTCGGTGTCGGTCAGGGCGCGAGCGGTCCGATGGAAGACGTGGTCGGCTGGCGCATCGACGATGTGGTCGAGAAGATCAAGGGCAAGAAGGGCACCCAGGTGCGCCTGGACATCGTGCCGGCCGAAGCGGTGCTGGACAGCAAGCCGACCCGGATCGTGCTGGATCGCGCCAAGATCCGTCTCGAAGAACAGGCCGCCAAGGGTGAGGTGCTGAACGTGCCCGGCGCCGTCGGCGAGCCCGCGCGCCGCATCGGCGTGATCAAACTGCCCGCGTTCTATCAGGACTGGGAAGGCCGCCGTACCAACAGCAACGATTACGCGTCGGCCTCGCGCGATGTCGCTCGCCTGCTGCGCGACTTCCGCACCCAGAAGCTCGACGGCGTGGTCATGGATCTGCGCAACAACGGCGGCGGTTCGCTGGCCGAGGCGGTGGAATTGACCGGCCTGTTCATCGACAAGGGTCCGGTGGTGCAGGTGCGCGAATCCGGCGGCCGCGTGCAGGTGGACAGCGATTCCACCGCGGGCGTGGCCTGGGACGGTCCGCTGGCGGTGCTGATCAACCGCGGCTCGGCGTCGGCATCGGAAATCTTCGCCGGTGCGATCCAGGATTACGGCCGCGGCCTGATCATCGGCGAAACCAGCTTCGGCAAGGGCACCGTGCAGAACCTCGTGGATCTGGACCGCTGGCCGATGAACGACGGCAAGCGCTTCGGTCAGGTGAAGCTGACCATCGCCCAGTTCTTCCTGCCGGGCGGCAGCAGCACCCAGAACAGGGGCGTGGTGCCGGACATCAAGTTCCCGGTCACCGTGGACGCCACGGAATTCGGCGAAAGCACCTACAAGAACGCGCTGCCGTGGACCCGGATCGCGGCCGTGCCGCATACCCGCTACGGCGACTTCAGCCCGCTGTTGCCGCAGTTGGAAACCCTGCACAGCGCGCGCGTCGCGCAGGACAAGGAATTCCAGTGGTGGTCCGAGGACATCGCCCAGTTCCGCGAGGAAGTGGCGAAGAAGTCGATCTCGCTCAACGAGGCGTCGCGCCGCGCCGAGCGCGACCGCGACGCCGCCAAGCGCAAGCAGCGCCAGGAAGCCCGCAAGGCCATGGGTCTGGATCTCGATCCGTTGAGCGAGGACACCGACGACGGCCTGACCGCTGGCGAACGCGACATCGCCAAGGATGCCGCCCGCGAGAAGGCCGCCGAAAAGCGTCCGGACCCGCTGCTGCGCGAGTCGGCCGCGATCCTGGCCGATGCGGTGCAGGTGCTTGGCGGCGACCAGCGTCTTTCGGCGCAGGTGTTGCCGGAGTCGAAGGTCTCGGGGCGCTGGACCGAGTAGGTTTTACCGGCCACAGGCGCGGTGCATGATGCGGTGGCGCATCGCGCAAGAATCGGATAGCGGGCGCCTGGTGCGCCCGCTACCGTGTCCGGCATGAGCATATCTTCCACCGACCATCCGCCGAGTCTGCCGTGCATCCCGCGGGGCGTAGCGCCTCTCGAACGCGCCCGCGAGCTGCTGGATGCCGGCGAACCGACACTGGCCGAACTGGCGGACGCCGTCGGCCTCAGCGCTTCGCACCTGCAGCGCCGTTTCCGCGCCCGCTTCGGTCTGAGCCCGGCCGAATACCTCGCCCAGCGCAAACTCGGCGCGTTCCGCTCCGCATTGAAGGACGGTCGCGATGTCAGCGCGTCGCTGTACGACGCCGGCTACGGCTCGCCGTCGCGGGTCTACGAGACCGGCGCCGCGAAGCTCGGCATGACCCCGGCGCGCTACCGCGCCGGCGGCGACGGCGAGGACATCCGCTGGAGCATCGTCGACACCGCGCTGGGGCAGGCCATCGTGGCCGCTACCGCGCGCGGCATCTGCATGGTCGAGCTGGGCGCGGATGTCGATGCGCTGGTTCACAAGCTGCACGCTGAATTTCCGCGCGCGCAGCTGCAGCAGGTCGAGGCCGGCCGCGACGATTTCCTCGCGCCGCGGGTGCGCGCTGTGGCCGATGCGCTGGCCGGCATGGGCGCGGCGGCGGCGGGGATCCCGGTGGATCTGATCGGCACCGCGTTCCAGAAGCGCGTCTGGGATGCGCTGATGAAGATTCCGCGCGGCGAGACCCGCAGCTACGCTGAACTCGCCGCGTCGCTGGACGCCCCAAGGGCCGCGCGCGCGGTCGCCAGCGCCTGCGCACACAACCGCGTCGCGATCGTCGTTCCGTGCCATCGGGTAATCCGTGGCGATGGTTCGCTGGGCGGGTATCGCTGGGGTCTGGCGCTGAAACAGCAGCTGCTGGGCCGCGAATCCGCCAGCGCCTCGTCCTCGGGCATCCCGTAGGAGGGCCTTCAGGCCCGAGCTTTTTGCCGTTTCGCGGCTGAAGCCCCGCCTGCATCCTCCATCGCGGCTCGCGTCGCTCCCACAGAATGTCGCGGCTTCCGCCGCTCCCACGAAAACAGGCGAGGCCACAGTGTTCCGCGATGCGGATCAATCGATGGGAACGCCGCCGGTCGCGCGGGCGTAGAATGGTCCGGTCGCCGCGCTGCGACGCGATTCCGCACTCCGCACGCGCCGCACGCACATCTCCGACTCTTCATCTTCCGAGCACTGCGATGGCTTCTCCATCCGCGGCCGCCCTGCGGCCTGCCTCCGCTATCGCCATCGCGCTCGCGCTGGCGTCGGTGTATCTGGTCTGGGGCTCGACCTATCTGGGCATCCGTTTCGCGCTGGAAGGCGGCTGGCCGCCGCTGTTGGCGGTGGCCGGTGGGCGCATGCTGCTGGCAGGCGGTCTGATGTACGCGGTGCTGCGCTGGCGCGGCATGGCGGGACCGACGCGCAGGCAGTGGCCGGCGCTGGCGTTCATGGGCCTGCTGATGATGCTGCTGGGCAACGGCATGGTGGTGTTGGCCGAGGAGCAGGTGTCGTCCGGACTCGCCGCAATCGCCATCGCCTCGATGCCGCTGTGGATGGGCCTGTTCGGCGCGATGGCCGGCCGCCATCCCAGCCGCGGCGAATGGCTGGGCATCGGCATCGGTTTCCTCGGCGTGCTGTGGCTCAACGCCGGCAGCAGTCTGTCGTCCGCGCCCAGCGGTCTGGTGATGCTGTTGATCGCGCCCATCGCCTGGGCCTTCGGGTCGGTGTGGTCGCGCGGACGCGATCTGCCGTCGCCGTTCATGGCCGCCGCCGCGCAGATGCTCTGCGGCGGGGTGATGCTGATCGTGCTGGGTCTGGCGATGGGCGAACGATTGCCCGTCGCGCCGACCGCGCACGGCACGGCCGCGCTGATCTATCTTGCGCTGTTCGGTTCGATCATCGGCTTCGGCGCCTACGTCTGGCTGCTCAACCACGTACGGCCGGCGCTGGCGTCCAGCTACGCCTACGTCAATCCGCCGATCGCGGTGCTGCTGGGCGCCTGGCTGGCCAACGAGCATTTCAGCCTGCACGATCTCGGCGCGCTGGCGGTGATCCTGGTCGGCGTGGTCGTCATCAGCCGGGCGAAGTCGCGCATCGAAGTCGTACCGCCGCAGGCCACCGCGTCGAAGCCGTCGGACGCCTGATGTCGGGCCTGGATCGCAAGGGGCTGTTGATCGCAGCCAGCGCATTCGTGCTGTGGGGGCTGATGCCGCTGTACTGGCACATGCTCAAGGCGGTGCCGTCGCTGCAGATCGTCGCCCATCGCGTGCTGTGGTGCGCGGTGCTGGTGGCGCTGTGGCTGCTGTGGTCGCAGGGCCGCGGCTGGTTCAGGGCGATCCTGGCCCAGCCGAAGCTGGCCGCGATGCTGACCCTCAGCGGCCTGTGCATCGGCGTGAACTGGGGCCTGTACATCTGGGCGGTGAACGCCGGGCATGTGGTCGAAAGCAGCCTGGGTTATTTCATCAATCCGCTGCTCAACGTGGTGATCGGCACGCTGTTCCTGCGCGAGCGCCTCAACCCGACGCAGTGGGTGTCGGTCGCCATCACCGCGGCCGGCGTGCTGTGGCTGACCTTCAACTACGGCAGCTTTCCGTGGATCGCGCTGGCGCTGGCGACCTCGTTCGGCATCTACGGGGTGATCCGCAAGCTCGCGGCGGTGGATTCGGTGACCGGGCTGGGCTTCGAGAACTCGGTGCTCCTGCTGCCCGCGCTGGGCTATCTGCTGTGGGCGGAAAGCAGCGGGCAGGGCGGATTCTTCAGCGGCTGGGGCGTCGGCGTGGACGCGCTGCTGGTCTTCGGCGGCGCCCTGACCGCGCTGCCGCTGATCGCGTTCTCGTTCGCGGTGCGGCGCGTGCCGCTGTCCACCATCGGCCTGATGCAATACATCGCTCCGACCATGCAGTTCCTGATCGGCGTGCTGGTGTTCCGCGAAAGTTTCGATCGCGACCGCGCGATCGGCTTCATCGTGATCTGGGTCGCGCTGGCGATCTTCGCGATCGACAGCCTGCGGCGGGCGCGACGGGCGACCAGCGCCTTATCATTGGCCGCGAAGCGCGGGCCATCCGTCCAGTGAAGTCCAGCCGCGATTTCCTTGCTGCGGTTCATCGCCGTTTCCCGGGCCGTTTCACTCGGCCCTGACGCGAACGAGGCGCCATTCGGCGCCTCGTTCGCGGATCGCACAAGCTCTGGAGATCAGGCGCTGCGCAGCGCCGTGGTCACCGACTGGCGTGCTGCCATCCACGCCGGGATCAGGCCGCCGATGAAGCCGACCGCGATCGAGATCAGCAGGCCGATGCCCACCAGGACCGGGGTGACCTTGAACGCGAACGCCACCTGGGTGAAGTTGGCGCCGATGGTCGAGACCGACATGTTGTTGAACAGCAGGTAGGCGATCAGCGCACCGATCAGCCCGCCCACCAGCGCCAGGAACAGCGCCTCGATCATCACCGAGACCAGCACCGGGAATCCGCCGAAACCGATGGCGCGCAGCGTGGCGATTTCCTTGGCGCGGGTGGCGACCGCCGCGAACATGCTGTTGAGCGCGGCGAAGATCGCGCCGAGGGCCATGATCGAGGTGACGATGACCGCCAGAATGCCGATGGTCTGGCGGAACTGTTTGGTCTGGGCGCTGAAGTACTCCTGCTGCGAGATCACGTCCAGATTCAACCGCGGGTCGGCCTTCAGCGCCGCGCCCAGGCCCTTGAGCGACTGCTCGCTCTCCATTCCGGCCAGCACCGAGCTGTAGCCGTTGCGGCCGAAGCTGGACTGGGCGACCTCCACGTCGGTCCACAGCTCGCTTTCGTGCGCGTCGCCGGATTCGAACACGCCGACCACCGTCCAGTCCGAACCGCGCATGCGCAGGGTCTTGCCGACCTGCGCGTCGTCGTACTGCTTGCTCACGCTGCGGCCGACCACCAGTTCGCGCAGGCCCGGCTTGAACTGCCGGCCCTCGACGATCTTCAGCTTGGGACGCAGCGCGAAGGCCGCCGGCTCCACGCCGCGGACGGTGAGGTTGGAGCCGTTGACCTTCTCGCCGATCTTGAACAGCTCGGCGATCACGATCACTTCGGCCGAGGCCAGCGGCTTGCCGTCCGCACCCTTGCGGATGCCGGGGCCGAGCTTGATCAGGTTGGTCTCTTCGCGGCCCAGGCCCGAGTTCAGCTCGGTGGTGGAGCCGCCGCGCATCACCAGGGCGTTGTCCTTGCTGCCGGTGGCGGCGAGGGTGGCGCTGAAGCCTTCGCTCATCGCCAGCAGGGCGGTGAACACCGCGACCACGCCGGCCAGGCCGATGATGATGACCAGAGACGGCCCCCATCGCTCCGGGATGCTTTTGAGGTTGACGCCGGTAATGGCGAAGATCTGCGACAGCATTGGAATTCTCCTGAAAAGGGTGCGGTCAGCGGCCCGCGAGGGCGTCGACGATCTTCAGCCGCTTGGCGCGCAGCGCGGGCAGCAGCCCGACCGCGATGCTCAGCAGCAGGATGGCGATGATGCCGGCGGTCCAGACGCGCCACTCCACACGCAGCGGAATCGGAATGCCCGATTGCGCGATGAACCAGCCGGCGACCGTGGCCAAACCCAGCCCGATCAACCCGCCGATCGCGCACAGCGCCACCGTCTCGGCCATCACGAAACCCAGCACGGTGCCGTCGGAGAAGCCCAGCGTCTTCAGCACCGCCATCTCCGGCACGCGTTCGCGCATGCTCTGGGCCATGGTGTTGCCCACCACCAGCAGCAGGGTGAAGAACACCGCGAACAGGATCCAGCGCACGATCAGGCCGATGTCGCCGAACTGCTTGGCGAAGCCGAGATTCCAGTCCTTCTCGTTCTGGGTCTTGGTCTCGTCGGGCGAGTTCTCGAACTTCGCGTCGATGATCCGCGCCACCTTCGTGGCATCGTCCGGATTCTTGAGCTTGATCAGATAGATGCCGCCGGAACCGCTGCCGAACTGGTTCTCTTCGTCGAAGTAACCATGGTTGATCCAGACCTGGGTGGCCTGACGCTTCCACTCCTCGTCCTTGCCGTCGACGATGCCCACCAGGTCGAACACCCAGTCCTTGCTGCCGTTCTTCTGCGGAAAGATATTCGAGCTGATCGGCACCTTCTGGCCGACCTTCCAGCCGTACTGGTCGGCGATCTTGCGGCCGGCGACCATGGCGGTGCGGGTCTCGGCGAACTGCTTCCACTGCGCTTCGGGCAGGTCCCACTCGGGATAGACCGCGTGGAAGCGCAGCGGGTCGACCGCCAGCGCGACCAGCTGGTCCTTGCCCTGCCACACGCCGCCGAACCACTGCGACTGGGTTACCGCTTCCACGCCCGGCACGTTCTCGATCTCGGCGCGCATGCGCATCGGCAGCGACTGAGTGAAGGACACGCGGGCCTGGGTGATGAGGCGGGCGGTGCCGAGGAAGTCGGCGCCGGCGCTGAAGAGTACGTTCACCGACTGCAGCAGCCCGAAGAGCAGGAACGCGGTGATGATGGACAGCATCGTCAGCGAGGTCCTGGCCTTCTTGCGGAACAGATTGGCGATGACGAATCCGGTCTTGGTCATGTCGATCTCCCTGCGTCGGCTCAGGCCGTCGCGTGCGCGGCGGCTTGTTCGATCAGCCGACCCTTGTCGAGGTGCAGCGTGCGGCTGGCGTATTCGGCGGCCAGCGGATCGTGGGTGACCATGACGATGGTCTTGCCGTGTTCGCGGTTGAGCGTCTGCAGCAGGGTGAGGATCTCGTCGGCGGTCTTGCGGTCGAGGTCGCCGGTGGGTTCGTCGCAGACCAGCAGGCTGGGGTCGGAGACGATGGCGCGGGCGATGGCGACACGCTGTTCCTGGCCGCCGGACAGTTCGCGCGGCTTGTGCTTGCCGCGGTCGGCCAGGCCCACCACCTGCAGCGCCACCTCGGCGTTGCGCTTGCGCTGCGCGGCGTTGAGCTTGGTCAGCAGCAGCGGCAGCTCGACGTTGGCCTGCGCGGTGAGCACCGGCATCAGGTTGTAGAACTGGAACACGAAGCCGACGTTGGCCGCGCGCCACTGCGCCAGCTGGCCGGCGCCGAGGCTGTCGATGCGCTTGCCGTCGATGCTGATTTCGCCGCCGGTGGGCTGGTCCAGCCCGCCGATCAGGTTCAGCAGGGTGGTCTTGCCGGAGCCGGAAGGGCCCATCAGCGCGACAAAGTCGCCCTTGGGGATTTCCAGGTTGATGCCGTGCAGGACTTCGACCTGCTGCTTGCCGCGCGTATAGCGCTTGGTGACGTCGCGGATGCTGATCAGTGCGGACATGGGCGATCTCTCACAGGGTCGGGCGATGGATTGGAGTGCGCCGGGGGCGCATGGGGTGCCTGGGGATGGCTGGTGTGTTCGGTGGAGCGTTCGTTCGGCGGACCGGCGGTTACTCGGCCGTCTTCTCGACGACTTCGGCGCCGTCCTGCAGCGTCGATGGCGGGCCGGACACCACGGTGTCGCCGGGCGCCAGGCCGGACAGCACCACGCGCTGTTCGCCGCGCACTTCGCCGGCCTGCACCGGGGTGGCCACGGCCTTGCGGTCCTCGACCACGAACACGACATCGGTGTCCTTGCCGTCGACCGCACGCTGGGTAACGGCGTTGTTCGGCACCAGCACCCCGACCGGCCTGGGCGCGCTTGCGGCGGCGTCCGGCTTGATCTGGTCGAGGAAACTCACGCGTACGCCCATGTCGGGCACGATGCGGCTGTCGCGCTGTTTGAAGGCGATGCGCACCTTCACCGTGGCCTTGCTACGGTCGGCTGTGGGGATGATGGCGATGACCTCGGCCGGGATCTTCCAGTCGGGGTAGGCGTTGAGCGTGGCTTCCACCGGCATTTTCGGCTGGACCTTGCCGATGTAGGCCTCGTTGACGTCCACCTCGATCTCCAGCGAATCCATGTCGACGATGGTGCCGATGCCGGTGCGGGTGAAGCCGCCGCCCGCGGCCGACGGCGAGATGATTTCGCCCGGCTGCGCGGACTTGGCGATGATGATGCCGGCGAACGGCGCGCGGACCACGGTGTTGTCGACGCCGTTGTCGGCGATGCGCAGCGAATCCGACGACACCTGGGTATTGCGCTGCGCGGTGGCGAGCTGCGCGCGCAGCGAGTCGCGCACGGCGATGGCCTGGTCGTACTGCTGGCGCGAGACCAGTTTCTGGCCGACCAGCTGTCCGAGGCGGGTCGCGTTGACCTCGGCTTCCTTCAGCTGGGCCTGCACGCTGCCGGCCTGGCTGCGCGCCGCTTCCAGCTGCGACAGCGCGAGGGTGCGCGCCGAATCGGCGTCGATCGGATCCAGCGTGGCCATGATCTGGCCGGCTTCCACCCGCATGCCTTCCTCGATCAGCACTTCGCGGACCTTGCCGGTGACTTTCGCCGAGACCGTGGCGATGCGGCGCGGCACGACATAACCGGTGGCGTCCAGCACCGACGCGGCGCCGCTGCTGGTGGCGGCGATGGGCGCGGCGGCGGCGGTCTGCACTTCGATGCCGTCCTCGCCGCCGAACAGCGCCCAGCCGCCCGCGCCCAGTCCGACCACGACGGCAACCGCGAGCAGGCCCAGCCACAAACCGCGCCGCGAGGGCGGTGGTTCGGCGGAAGCGCTGCGGTCGATGCGGAGTTCCTTGAGCAGATCGGCGTTCGTATTCATTGTCTTCCTGAGCGGACTCTATCCCCGAAGTGTGACCGAAAACCGCAAAACAGCCCAATGGCTACGATCCGGTCCTGCCTCCAGTCCAAGGTCGGGCGCGCTGCATCCGCAGGGCCGACGGGGGCAAGAGTAATGCCTCGGGCGTCCCCCGTCAGCTGACGAATGTCATGGTGGATGGCTGACGCTTCCGACTGCCGGCACGTGGCCGGGGCCCCTAGTCTGGCCGCATCCCACCCAGAGTGCCCCATGATGATCGCGTCCGTCCAGACCCTCGCGCAGCTGCGCGACATCCATCGACGCTACGGCAGCACCATTGCCTTGGACAGCATCGACCTCTCGTTGCAGCGCGGCGAAGTGCTGGCCCTGCTCGGCGCCAACGGCGCCGGCAAGAGCACCGCGATCGGCCTGCTGCTGGGGCTGTTGCCGCCGGATCGGGGCGAAGCGACGCTGTTCGGCCAGGCCCCTGCACTGGTCGCGCGCCGACGCAGCGGGGTGATGCTGCAGTCGGCCGGCATTCCGGACAACCTCCGCGTGGCCGAACTGCTGGATCTCACCCGCAGCTATTACCCGGCGCCGCGCAGTGTGGCCGACTGCGTCGCTCTGGCCGGTCTGGATGGCCTGCTGGACCGCAACTACCGCCGGCTGTCCGGCGGGCAGCAGCGGCGGGTGCAGTTCGCGCTGGCGATCTGCGGAAACCCCGAGGTGCTGTTCCTCGATGAGCCGACCACCGGTCTGGACATCGACGCGCGCCAGCGGATGTGGGCGACGATCCGCGAACTGGTGGCCGCCGGCACCGGCGTGCTGCTGACCACGCATTATCTGGAGGAAGCCGAGGCGCTGGCCGACCGCGTGGTGGTGCTGAACCGCGGACGGGTCGCCGCCGCCGGCACCATGCAGGACGTGCGCGCGCTGGTGTCGCAGCGGCGCATCCGCTGCCTGTCGGCGCTGGACGTGGCGCGGATCGCGAGCTGGCCCGGCGTGCGCAGCGCGACCCGCGGCCACGATGGCTGCGGTCACGACGGTAGCTTGGCGCGCATCGAGATCCTGACCGACGCCGCCGAAACGGTGGCGCGGCGGCTGCTGGCCGAGGACCCGGCGCTGGGCGAACTCGAAATCCAGCGCGCCGGCCTGGCCGAGGCCTTTCTCGAACTCACCCGCGACCCTGCCGACGCCGACGCCGGTAGCGCCACAGACCAGAAGGAAGCCGCATGAACGCCAGTCACGCCATTGCCGCCGATGCCGCAGCCGCGCATTCGTCGCTGCGCAGTTATCTGCTGGAAGCCCGGTACGAATGCCTGCGCCTGCTGCGCACGCCCTCGTTCGCGCTGCCGTCGCTGCTGTTCCCGCCGCTGTTCTATGTGCTGTTCGGCGTGCTGCTGAACAAATCCAGCGGCGACGCCGCACGCTATCTACTCGCCACCTACGGCGTGTTCGGCGTCATGGGCGCCGGGCTGTTCGCGTTCGGCGTGACCGTGGCGCTGGAGCGCGAACAGGGCTTCCTGATCTACAAGCGCGCGCTGCCGATGCCGCCGGGCGCGTATCTGTTCGCGAAAATGGCGATGGCGATGGTGTTCGCGATGCTGATCTCGCTGCTGCTGTCGATCCTGGCGGCCACCGTGGGCGGGGTCGATCTGCGGGTGTCGCAATGGCTGCTGCTGTGGGTGGTGAATGTGGTCGGGGTGCTGCCGTTCGCGGCGCTGGGGCTGTACATCGGCACGCTGGTCGGTGGCCAGGGCGCGCCGGCGATCGTCAACATCCTGTATCTGCCGATGGCGTTCCTCTCCGGGCTTTGGTTGCCGCTGAAATTGCTGCCGGCGTGGATCGCCCAGCTCGCGCCGGTCTGGCCGTCCTTCCATCATTCGCAGATCGCGCTGAAGGTCATCGGCATGGATGCCGGCGGCAGCCTCGCCCTGCATCTGGGCGTGCTGACCGGCGTCACCGCGCTGTTCTTCGTGCTGGCCCGTCGCCGGTTGGCCGCCGGATGAACGCCGATGTCGCGCGTCGCGAAGCCCTGTCGCGCGACGCCTCGCCGGTTGATACCCGGCGCGCGGAGGACCGGATCGGCCATGAAATGCCGTGGCGCCGGAGGTCCGGACTTGTGATGACGGCTGCAGACCGGCCTGCACCATGGGCCGATACTCGCGGTCGCGGGCGGACGCCGCCGGTCGCCCGCACGGCATCCGGCGCTCGCCAGGATCCAAGCGAGCTCCGCGTCGGACCGGAGACGGTCGGCCCGGCGGCATCGATCGATTCCATCAGGAGGATGTATGAAAGGAATGAAGAAAGGCGCCGCCATCGCGGTGTTCGCGGCCATGATGACCCTCGCCGGCAGCGCCAGCGCGGCGGCGCCGAACATCCCGTGCACCAGTTCGCTGAACGGTTACACGACCTACACCACGTCCGGCGGCTGGCGTTATTACTACCGTTGCCAGACGCCGAGCTGGATATTCATCCGCGCCTGCCCGATCGGCGGGGGCTCCTGCGTCTACTGACCGCGTCCGCTCGCGGCGGGCGGGTTCGCCCGTCGCGAGTTCCGGATCGTCCGTCGGCCGGCCGGTTCCATCCGGTCCGTGCCCATCGCATCCGCCCGTCGGCGCCTTCGCCGATGCGCGCCCCCTTCCTACCGACGACCGCCTCGCCGACCGTATCGCCCCGGTCCGGCGCGATGCGTCGCGCGCGTCGCCTCCGCCTTCCCCAGTACCATCCCCGGCCCATCCTTCCGATCCGTCCCGGAGGCCGTCGTGTCGCTGCATAACGTGTCGCTGCCGCTGCGCCTGCGCGCGCGCCTGATACCGGAAACCCACGGCCACGGCTGGGTGCCGTTCTACAACCTCGGCTATCTGGTGTTTCCGTTCCTGCCGATCGTGTTGTCGCTGTTCGGCGACTCCAGGCAGTGGCCGGGTCCGGTGCGGGACATGCTCGGCCCGACGCTGCTGGCGATGGCGGTCTTCCTGCCGGTGTATTTCGCCGCGTACCGGGCCACAGGCTTCCGGTCGCTGCTGTGCATGTTGGCCATGGCCGGCATCGGCTACGCGCTGCTGCCGTTCAATTCATTCTCCAACGCCTACACCATCTATGCGGTCGGTTTCGCGGCGATGCTGGGCGGCCCGCTGTGGGTGCGGCTGGCCTGGGCCGCGGCGGTGCTGGCCGGCCTGCTGTTCGAGATCATCGCGCTGCAATACCCGGTCTTCATATTCCTGATCACCCTGATCGTGTCGGTGGCGGTGTTCTTCGGCAACCACCATTTCGTCGAGAGCACCCGCAAGCGTGCCGAGCTGAAGCTGTCGCACGACGAAGTGCGCCGGCTGGCCACGGTCGCCGAGCGCGAGCGCATCGGCCGCGACCTGCACGATCTGCTGGGCCACACGCTGTCGCTGGTGGCGCTGAAAAGCGAACTGGCCGGCAAGCTGCTGCGCCGCGATCCTGACGCCGCGCACCGCGAGATCGTCGAAGTCACCCGGGTCGCGCGCGAGGCGCTGGCGCAGGTGCGCGCAGCGGTCACCGGCATCCGCGCTGCGGGCATCGCCGCCGAACTGGTGTCGGCGAAACTGCTGCTGGAAACCGACGGCATCGGTTTCGACGCCGCGGCCGCCGTGCGCACGCTCGAACACGGTCTGCTGGACAGCGGCGCGCTGCCCGCAAGCGTCGAATCCGCATTGGCCCTGACCCTGCGCGAAGCGGTGACCAACATCCAGCGTCACGCGCATGCGCGCACGGCGCGGGTCGAATTCGCGATCGAGGCCGGCGAGGCGGTGCTGCGCATCGTCGACGACGGCCGCGGCGGTGCGATCAGCCCGGGCAACGGTCTGAGCGGCATGCGCGAACGCATCGAAGCGCTGGGCGGGCGGCTGCGGATCGATTCGCGCAAAGGCGAAGGCACGCGCCTCGAAATCCGGGTGCCGCTGGCCAACAACGCAGCAGACCTGACCATCGAAGAGGTGCAGGCATGATCCGCGTGCTGCTGGCCGAAGACCAGGCGATGGTGCGCGGCGCGCTGTCCGCGCTGCTGTCGCTGGAAACCGATATCGAAGTGCTGGGCGCCGCCGCCGACGGCGAAGCGGCATGGCGCGACCTGCAGCGGCTCAAGCCCGACCTGCTGGTCACCGACATCGAAATGCCGGGCCTCACCGGGCTGGAGCTGGCGCAGCGCATCCAGCGCCAGGCGTTGCCGATCAAGGTGGTGATCGTGACCACCTTCGCCCGCGCCGGCTTCCTGCGCCGCGCGCTGGATGCCGGCGTCTGCGGTTACCTGCTCAAGGACGCGCCGGCCGAAGACCTGGCCGAAGCGCTGCGCAAGGTGCATCGCGGCAGTCGCGCCATCGATCCGCAGCTGGCGCTGGAAGCCTGGTCCGAAGCCGATCCGCTCAACGACCGCGAACGCCAGGTGCTGCGCCTCGCCGGCGAGGGGCTGTCCGCGGGCGAGATCGCCGGCCAGCTCAATCTGTCGCAGGGCACGGTCCGCAATTATCTGTCCGAAGCCATCGGCAAGCTCGGCGTCGGCAATCGGATCGAGGCGTATCGGCTCGCGCGGCAGAAGGGGTGGCTATGAATCCATCCAGCGTAGGGCGGGCCCCGGCCCGCCATCCCGGCCACCGAATGTTACGGATCATCATTGTCACGAAAAGACGCGGTTTCGGTCATCGCCTTTCAATGATTGATATCGCGTAACGGCGGGCCAGCGCCCGGCCCACGACGCTTTGAAGGATCTCGTGCCGATCCGTCACATCGCCGGCACAGCCCCGTCTTGTCCCTCCATATCCCATCCACCCATCCTTCCTCCCAGGAGACACATCATGAAACTCTGTACACGCCAGCGCCCGGGCGTCGCCATCTCGACGGCCATCGCGATCGCGCTCGCCGCGTCGGTGTCCAGCCAGCCCCGCGCCGCGTCGCCCGCGCGCGACAGCGACCCCGGCAACGACTTCATCCTCCGCGACGTCCGCGTCTTCGATGGCGCGCGCGTGCTGCCGAAGGCGCAGGTGCTGGTGATCGACGGCCGCATCGCCGCGGTCGGCGCAGGCGTGAAGACGCCGCAGGGCGTGGCCGAGATCGACGGCAGCGGCAAGACCGTGCTGCCCGGCCTGATCGACGCCCACGCCCACAGCTGGGGCGAGGCGCAGAGCGACGCGCTGCGTTTCGGCGTGACCGCCGAGCTGGACATGCTGGGCGACTGGAACCGGCTGCCCGAACTCAAGCGCCAGCGCGAATCGCTGGCGCGCACGCAGCTGGCCGACCTGTGGAGCGCCGGCGCCGCAGTCACCGCGCCCGGCGGCCACGGCACCCAGTACGGCATGAAGGTGCCGACGCTGGATGCCGACGGCGATCCGGCCGCGTTCGTCGCCGGCCGCGTCGCCGAAGGGTCGGACTACATCAAGCTGATCCTCGAAGACTTCAGCGCGCACAGCGATACCCGCCGTCTGCCGACGATCACCGCGGCGCAGGCGAAGGTCGCGATCGCCGCCGCCCACAAGGCCGGCAAGCTCGGCGTGGTCCACGTTTCGCGCCTGCAGGACGGCAAGGCCGCGATCGATGCCGGCGGCGACGGACTGGTGCACATCTTCGGCGAACCCGGCGATGCGGCCTTCGTGGCCGCCGCGAAGAAGCGCAAGGTCTTCCTCGTCCCGACGCTCTCGGTGCTGGCGACCATCGCCCGCGCCGGCGAAGGCGAGAAGCTCGCCGCGGACGCGCGCCTCGCGCCGTGGCTCGGCAAAGCGCAGCTCGACAGCCTCAAGGCCGGTTTCGGCCCGGGCGAACCGAAGCCGGCGATCCTCGCCGACGCCATCGCCAACGTGCGCGCGCTGCATGCGGCCGGCGTCGACATCCTCGCCGGCACCGATGCCGGCAATCCCGGCACCACCCACGGCGCCAGCATGCACGGCGAACTCGAGCTGCTGGTGCGCGCCGGGTTGACGCCCACCGAAGCGCTGGCGGCGGCGACGTCAGTGCCCGCGCGTCGCTTCGGACTGGACGACCGCGGCCGGATCGCGCCCGGCCAGCGCGCGGACATGTTCATGGTCGACGGCGACCCGACCCGCGACATCCTCGCCACCCGCGCGATCGCGCAGGTGTGGAAGAACGGCTACGCGGTCGAACGCGCACAGCCGAAGGCGGGCGCGACCGCGATGCCGGTCGGCGAAGCGCTGCCGGCCGACACGCTGGTCTCCGACTTCGATGCCGAACTCGCCGCGAATGCGGCCGGCATGCTGCCGTCGACCTTCGGTGCCGGCTGGATGCAGACCACCGATCAACTGGCCGGCGGCGCATCCGTCGTCACCGTGGCTCGCGGTGCAGGCGGCGCGAACGGTTCGGCGGGCGCGCTCGACGTGAAAGGCGAGATCAAGCCCGGCTTCGCGTTCCCGTGGTCCGGTGTGATGTTCTTCCCGTCGAAAGTGCCGATGCAGTTGGCCGATCTGTCGTCGCGCAGCGAGCTGGTGTTCCACGCGCGCGGCGATGGCCGCCGCTATCAGCTGATGCTGTTCCATGGTTCGCAGCAGATGCCGAGCATGCAGAGTTTCGAAGCCGGTCCGGAATGGAAGGAGATCCGCGTGTCGTTGAAAGGCTTCAACGGCGCCGATCTGGCCCGCGTGCGCGCCATCGCGTTCACCGCCGGACAGCCCGAAGGCGCGTTCGCATTCCGCATCGATCGCGTCGAGTTGAAGTAAGGCATCCTGCGGCGCACGCCGCAAGCAACACCCTGTCGTTTTCGACAGCCCGCGAACCGTTTTTTATGGGAGCGACGCAAGTCGCGACGAACAGCCGACGACATGTGGCGCAGATGGCGGCCGAACGTCGCGGACGAACGCGGCTTTCGGCCCGATCTGCAGGCTCGTCCGCTTCCTGATGCCTGTCGCGACTCGCGTCGCTCCCACAAAAAACGGTTCGCGGGCGCTTGACTTTCGGCGCCGACAGGACGAACGTCCATCGTGCATCTTGCACTGGATAGCGCGCCCACGCGGCGCGACAGGGGAAGGAACCCATGATCGGCAGTCGCCAACCTCCGGCAGTCTTCGGTACAGGTCGCGCTGCCGGCTCGCGCGCTCCTGCCTCACGCGCTTCTGTCCGCGACGCATTCCACCGTCTCTGCGCGCCTGCCGTGTGGTCTCCGGCGGATCCGCATTGCGCAGACATCCGCTCCTCATCACGCACGCTTCCCGTCAACCGCTCGCACAGGGGTACGCATCGTCATGGCCAAACCACCGTTCACCGTCGCCGATTACCTGCTCACCCGGCTGAAACAGCTCGATGTCACCGAGGTGTTCCAGATCCCGGGTGACTACGTCAAACATTTCACCCAGGCGCTCGAACACTTCGACGGCATCGAGACCATCGGCGCCATCAACGAACTGGACGCCGCCTACGCCGCCGACGCCTACGCGCGGACACGAGGCTTGGCGGCGGTTTCGCTGCAGTTCGGCGTCAGCACCGCCAGCGCGCTCAACGCCATCGCCGGCGCGTGGGTCGAGCGTAGTCCGATCGTGGTGATCAGCGCCACGCCCGGCGCCGACATGCGCAACATCACCGATATGTACGACGTGCTCTACCATCATTCCACCGGTGATCTCGACGCCGACCGCAAGATCTACGAGAACGTCACCGTCAAGGCGATCACGCTCAGCACCAACGTCGGTGCCGCGGAGCAGATCGACGATCTGCTGATCGAAGCCATCACCCATCAGCGCCCGGTCTACATCGCCTGCTACAAGGAAGTCTGGGCGCAGCCCTGCCCGCAGCCTTCGAAGCTTCCGTTGAAGCCGCGCGTCGTGCGCAGCCCGGCGCTGGCGCTGGAGAATGCGGTCGAAACCGCCTGGACGCAGATCACCGCGGCGAAGCATCCGCTGATCTTCGCCGGTGTGGAAATTCTGCGTTTCGGCCTGTCCGATCTGCTGCACAAGCTCATCGACGCCAGCGGTTTCCTCTACACCACCACCACCCTCGGCAAGACCGTGCTCGACGAAGGCGGCAGGAAATTCATCGGCACCTATTCCGATGCCGCGTCGATCGATGCGGTGCGCACGATCGTCGCGGAAGCGGACTGCGTGCTGACCCTGGGCACCATCATCACCGACGATTACCTGGTCTTCATCGAGAGCAAATACGCCGACATGGTGCTGGCGACCGCGGCCGGTGCGCGGGTCGGCTATTTCAAGTACGCCGACGTGACCATGCGCGACTTCATGGAAGCGCTGTTGGCGAAGTTCAAGAGCGACAAGGCCTATCCGATCAAGGCGGTGGCGCCGCCGCAGCCGAAATATCCGCAGCCGTGGGCCGCGAACGACGATCCGGTCTACAAGGACAAGCCGCAACAGCTGACGTACAACCGCTTCTTCCAGCACTCGATGAAATTCCTCGACGATCACGACATGCTGAAGGACATCGTGATGACCTACGGCGTCAGCTCGGCGATGTATGTGGCGACCAATGCCTACGGGTTGAAGCAGGGCAGCTTCGTGTCGTCCGCGGCGTGGCAGTGCATCGGTTTCGAGACCGGCGCGGCCGCGGGCGCGCAGTTGGGCAGCGGCAAGCGCGCGTGGACGGTCGCGGGCGACGGCGGCTTCATGATGGTCTGCCAGTCGCTGTCGACCCTGGCCCGCAACAGGTTGAACGCGGTGATCTTCGTGATGAGCAATCAGGTCTACGCGATCGAACAGGTCTATGTCGACATGAGCGCGTTCAAGCCGGGACCGAAGCACACCTTCGACGCCTTCGACATCCTGCCCGACTGGGATTATCCGGCGCTGGCCAAGGCCTTCGGCGCCGAAGGGATCCGGGTCGAGACCGTGGATCAACTCAACGCCGCGCTGGCGCGGATCAGGAAGATCAAGGACCGGCCGGTGCTGGTCGAAGTGGTCATCCCGCAGAAGGATCTGCCCGGGCAGATGTACCGGCTCGGCAGCGAGTGATGCGGCCAGAATCTGCGCACGAAAGCATTCCGACCCATCATCAAGGAGCGATCCCATCATGAAGCACAAAACCTATTCGATCTTCGGCGCCGGCGCCGCAGGCCTCTACACCGCATGGCGGCTGCTCAACGGCAAGACCCGCAGCTCGAAACATGCCGCGAAGCAGCTGAAGAAAGGCGACATCCTGGAGCTGTACGACTGGGGTCGGTACGATTTCAGCAAACAGCATCCGGGCACGCGCGCGGCCGGCGCCCGCATCTGCACCTGGCATTACAGGAACGACAGCAACAACGCCTACGTCGAACTCGGCGGCATGCGTTATTCGTACTGGGACGACAAACCGTCGAAAGCGTTTCCCGATCCCAACGACGGCCTGGCGCCGGGGCATCGTGTGGTGACCAAGGTGATCTCGATGCTGGGGCTGGACGAATACTCGGTGCCGTTCAATGTCACCTCGAACCAGCTGTTCTACCTGCGCACGCGCAATTTCTACCTCAACGACATCACGTCCAACCAGCCCGCGCCGTACGCGATGGATCACTACGGCGCATCCACGACGCCGGACCAGGGCTTCACCACGGTCGAGAGCCTGGCGGTGACCAGCACCACCGGCCCGCAGACGCGGCTGCAATGGTGCGAGTTCTATCGCAGCGGGCGCATCACCGTGCAGCTGCCGGAGACCTCGATCTTCCAGCAGGGCGACTTCCTGAAGGATATCGGCTACTGGAATCTACTCTACGATCAGCTCGGTTCGGAAGGCTACGACTATGCGGCCGACGGCAACGGCTACAGCTCGAACGTGATCAACACCAACTCGGCGGTGTCGTTCAACATGAACAACGAGTTCACCCCGGGCAGCCAGTACCGCACGCTGTCGATGGGCTATTCCGGGATGTTCAACGCGCTGTTCGACAAGGTCGTCGCGCTGGCGAAGCAGAAAGGGATCGATTTCAGATATCACCCGGACACGCGGCTGCATTCCATCCTCTGGAAGAACGACAAGGCCGTGTTCACGTATGCCGCCCGCAGCAATCCGAATATCGCCGCCGGCAGCCGCGAAGCCGACGCCGCGTGGATGGCGATGCCGCGCGCAGCCATCGATCTGGTCGCTCAGGCCACGCGTTTCCGCAATCCTGTCGAAGGCGAGATCGACGTGCTCAATCACGAGAAGGTCAATCTTTATCTCGAATCGACCATCATGCAGCCGTCCTACAAGGTCGGCATGTTCTTCGATCAGCCGTGGTGGGCGCCCGATGCCGCCAACCCCGCGCCGTACCCCGCGCAGATCATCGGTTACGTGATCACGCCCGATGTGATCGCTGCGTTGAAAAAACAGAAGTTCCCGGTCAAGGCGCTCAAGGCGTTGGCATCGATGATCGATGTGCCGTACGGATCGGCCGCCGATCTGGTGCGCGCCATCGAGAATATTACCGAGCAGTCGCTCACCGTGCTGCAGGTCAAGCAACTCGCGGCCGCCGCGCGTCGCGACACCATCGGCCCCAGCGTGACCAATTCGCCGATCCGCATGGTGGTGTATTTCGGCAACAATGCCCCGAAGCAGAATCCGAAACAGAAGCCGGTGTACGGCATCCTCGCCAGCTACGACGACGAGGACAATGCCTCGTTCTGGCGCGAGCTCGAACTCGGCGCCAAGCATCAGCGCGAGATCCCGGCATCGCAGGACACCCAGCCGCTGGAAGGCCCGCGCAAAGTGCCGGGGCGGATGGTCAAGATGCTGCGCAAGATGCTCGCGGAAATGCATTACGGCCCGAACTCGGACTACAGCGCCGTACCCGAGCCGCTGGAAGCCGCGTACGTCGACTGGTCGCTGCCGCCGTTCAACGCCGGCTATCACGAATGGGCGCCGCATTACGACATCGCTGACGTGCAGCGCAAGATCCGCAAGCCGTCGCAGCTGATGGAAGGCATCGACGCCGCGATCTACATCGTCGGCGAAGCCTATTCCAACGATCAGGCCTGGGTGGAAGGCGCCTACTGCACCGCGGAATCGGTGCTCAACGATTTCTTCGGCATCGAACCGATCATCGACAACAAGTGCTACCCGTTCATCTGCCCGGAGTGATCGGGCAAGCGTCGAATGACGACGTGGCGGACCGGGGTCCGCCACGTCGTTTGCCGATCTTCAAGGACTCAGCGGGTGCGGCAGATCGTTACAGCCACAGGTTCATGGCATGATTCGCGACCAGATTCCACCACGAAGCCTGGCTGCCCCAGTAGGTACAGCCGTTGTTGCTGCCCACGTGCTGCAAACCCAACGGAACGGCCCAGACCGGGTCCCCGTTCCTGCAGAACACCTCCACTTTCGAACTGCCCAGCGCGGACACCAGTTGCGTGCGGAAGCTGGCGTTGCCGACGCGCGCCGGATTGTAGGCTTCCATATTGGGGCGTTTCGTGCGGATGGTGAACGCATACGCTTCGGCCATCGCGCCGCCCAGGCTGTGGCCCGTCACGCTGTAGGCATTGTTGCAGGACACGGCATTGACGGATGCCCGGTAGCTGTTGAGCCTGCTGGCGTAGCCATTGCCGATCCTCGCGGCGTTCGACGGCTCGCCCGGTACGGCGACCGCTGTGCCGAACTGGTTTTCGATGTTCGTGAGCCAGTCACCGGTGGTCGCGCTGCCCCGCCAGGAGACGATGCAGTCCGTGGTGCCGTTGCTGGTGCTTCTCCAGACTTTCACGACATCGCGATTCAGCGCCACCGAGTAGAACCGGGTGCCGACCTGGCGACTGCTCGCGGTGGCCTGATAGGCGTTGTTGGCGAACCATGCATAGTTGCTGCCCGGGGCTATCGCCCTGGTCGACATCGTGTTTTCCATCAGGGCTTTGGCCGCCGTGGTCTGCAGATAGTCGATGCCCACTTCGACCGCCGCTTCCGTCGGCGCGAGGTCGGTCGCGACGGCGCGGCCGTTGTCCCAGGCGATCCGCACCGCCACGTTCTTCAGATCCTTCGTGTTCACGCGGGGGTAGTGGGTGGCGAGGAATGCGTGCAGGCGCGGCACGTCCCAGCTTCCGCTCTCGGCCATCACGACCCAGTTCAGGTCCCTGGCGAGGTCGAGAGCGGCCTGCATCTTCTTCGTGTTCCACTGGATGCTGTCGACATCGATGTAGACGATGGCATTGTCCACGTTCTTCGGCAGCGTCGAGAAGTTGTAGCGCGGCGTCTGGCCGTCGAAAATCTCGAAACCGATATCGCCCATCGTCCGGGTCAGCGATACGACCGGCGTGCGATCGCCCTGGGCGACAGGCGCGCCCTTGATGGTGTCGGCACCGCCTGCTCTCGAAACCGTGTTGCCATTCGCCGCCGAAACCAGCGCGCTTGCGGCGATGCCCGCCGCCAGAAGGCCGAGCTTGATCGAATTCTGATGTTTTTTCATGTTTGTCCTTGATGTTGTATGGATGGTCGTCTTCCCTTGCTTCCGGAATTCCGGAAGTGCCTGGTCCGATATAGACGGGCATCGTCGGTCGTGAGTGCTGTCAAGCCGTCCTCCGATGCATGGCGCTCCAAGTTTCGTCAGCTTTCGGGTGCGCGGCAAGTCGCGTTATGCTCAGGTTTCCATACGCAGAAGGATTGCGTTCAAGTGATTGATAACGATGGAAAAGAATGCGGAAGGAATTGCATTCGTCGCGACATCGCTCGGGTTTTTCTCATGTCCCGTCTGCCGCCCGCAGGGCGTACATCGTCGTTTTCCCGGCAGCGCGGTCGTCGATCGGCCCACGGATATGCCCGGCGTTGTCGCGGATGCCCGACAGCCGTCGTTCCCGAAGGTGCGTCATGAAAGCCGAGAAAGTCGTGAAAGCGGCGAAAGGCGTCAGGCGTCGTCCCAGGCAGGCCAGGTCGGAAAGTACGGTCGACGCGATCTACGAGGCGACGGCGCAGATCATCGAGCGCGAAGGCGCCGACAGGATCACCACCAAGCGTATTTCCGAAGTGTCCGGTTTCAGCATCGGCACGCTTTATCAATACTTCCACGATCGCGACTCCCTGCTGATGGCGATGGCGATGTCGCATCGCGACAAAGTGATCGAACACTTGAAATCGACGCTGGCGGACTCGCGCGACCAACCTGTCCGCGATGCGATATCGCGGCTGGTTTCGGTGAACGTCGCGTATGCGCGCAACAACCGGAAAACGCTGCGGGCGGTGATGCGCGCGGTGACCAGGAAAGGCGGAGCCTCAAGAATGCAGGAGGCGATGCGCGCGCTGGACGACTGCATCGGACGATGCCTGGCCCAGTTGGCCGAGAACGACGGTCTGGCGCTGTCTCCCGTCTGTCGATTCGTGCTGTCGCGTTCGCTGACGTCCGTGCTGTGGTCGGCCGTGATGGACGATTCCGATCTGCTCGACGACCAGGAGATCGAAGCCCGGATCTGCGACATGCTGACGGGGGCCATGATGCGAAGCCAGCCGTTCGATACGACTCATGCGACGCGGGATGCGCGTCCTGACGCTGACGGCCGGCTTGCGCAGGTTGCGCGGAATATGTCGGACGGTGCGGTGTCCGTCTGATGCGAGGTCCGCCGGCAGTGCGGCACCGCCCGTGCCATTCCTCCCGGCCCGTAACGGCACATATCGCTTCCATGTCGCGCGCCTCAGGATGATCGTCGGCAGATCGCCGGGAGGGGAAAGCGCATGTTCGAAATATCGACGTTCCGCCTGTATGTATTGCGGGCGACCTATCTGCTGATGGTCGTGGGCCTGGGCGTCACCAACTGGCCGATGATCGTGTCGCCGCCCGCGGATCTGTCGCACATGAGCAGCGTGGTCCGCGCCGTGCTGGGCGCGGTGTCGCTGTTGGCGCTGCTGGGGCTTCGCTATCCGATCAAGCTGCTGCCGCTGCTGTTCTTCGAGCTGATCTGGAAGGCGATCTGGGTGATCGCGTACGGACTGCCGCTATGGTCCGCGGACAAGCTCGACGCCGGCACCGGCGAAACCATGATGGCCTGCGTGCTGGGTCTGGTGATCTTTCCGCTTGCGATTCCGTGGGGCTACACCTTCAGGCATTACCTGAAAGCGCCGGCGGATCGCAGGGTCAGGCGTGGTGGCTGATTTCCGACGAGGCTGTTGCTGCGTTCAATCCTCCCCGGCTGCTTGTCGTCAGGCGCCGAGATAATCGTTCGGAACCGCAATGCCCTGCAGTCGGAAGAACGACAGCTGGTCGAAATAACCGCGCTGGAACACGATCTCACCGTTGCGCACGTGGAAAAAGCCGCAGCCGCGAAGACCGTTGGGATCGCGCCATTCCAGGATCGCCCATTCGCCGTCGCCGAACAGGTTCTCGATGATGCAGGTCATCTCCGCGCGGCCGAATTCGATCTGGAACATCTCACGGATCGACTCGCGGCCGACCAGCGGCGCCATCACCACCTGATGGTTGGTCGCGTCTTCGGCGTAGAGCGATGCGAGACCTTCGACATCTCCCGCGTTGAAGCGGGAGACCCATTCGCGGACGAGTTGGGTGGGGGACATGAATCGGCTCCAGGGTATTCGATCGAGGCAGCATCGTAGCCCCGGAAACCGAAAGTCGCACAGTGAACGAATGACGTGCGTGTCTTCATCCCGGTTATCTCTTCTGGAGATAACCGGTCTACGGGGCTGTTCGCAGATGCGTTCCCGGCCAGCGCCGGAGCGCGCCGCCGAGTGTCGTGATCAGCAAGAGTACGCACCACGCATACCACATGCGTTCGAATGGAGGGCCGTCGAGGAACGGGCAGCACCAGTCTCGAACGCTCATATGCAGAGGTGCTGACATCGCCAGCAGGATCGCGGTGAGCGTGATCCATGGCGTCCAGCGCGCACCGCGCGCCAGGCCGATCAGTCCGCACGCGAGCAGCAGGGCGGCGCCGGAGGACAGCGCAAGCGCTATCCGGGAGGCTTCGATATACCGCCCGGGATGACCCATCGCGATCAATGCCGATGCGTTGCCGCTCCCATTGTGTGAGTTGTATGCGGGAGGCGGTGGCGGAATCGTTTCGAATGCAGCCTCCGCATAGGTCGGCAGTTCGAGCCAGAGCTTGAGCGCCGCGCAGACCAATGCGCCGGGCAACAGCCATCGTCGATGCGACCAGTCGCGTGGACCGGAAAGGATCGTGCCGCGCCAACCGGAAGCTGGTGGGGGCAGTGGATGAGCCACGAAGGTGTTTCGCACGCGTGTCGACCAGCGCGCGCCGATGAAACCCGCAATGGCCAGGGCCAGCAGAATGGCGGCGAGAACATGATACTCAGCGCGATCGCGGTCGAGCCATGCGATCGTCTCGACCAGACCCGCGCAGGCGAGCAGAACGACGGGGCCTTGGCGAGGCATGCGTGGATCGCGCGCGAACCATCGGATCGCCCACCACCATGCGGCTACGGTCAGCAACAGACGCACACCGATCTCGCGTTGCACCCACGGCTCGCCCAAGGGGTAAGGCACCTCGCCATAGCGCAGGATGACGGCGAGATCGCCCGCCAGCGCAGCGAAGATAACTGCGGCGAGAAGAACAGGAAGCACCGCCGCCGACCAGGTAACGGGCCAGAGCCAGCCGCCGAGACCAATGGGCGCATGTCGTATTTCCTTCATGCGAACCTTTCTCCTGTTGCGGGTGCGTCCAGATATTCCCCTCGTGGGGCGAGGATTCCGTCGTAGCCGTACAGCATCGTCGGCATGAGAATCATCGTAACCCGATGAGACCTTGGCGGACGTCGATCACAGACCGGGTTCCGCCATGCCGCAGCTCGTGATCCGCACTGTTCCCGCGGGGCGAAAGCAGCGCATCCCTCGTTGCATCCACGCCGTACATGCCATCAGTTGGGGCCCGGCCGGGCTTGCATCCCTCCCGTGCTCCCCCAATATCGACCCTTCGTCTCCCCCACAGCGACGCCCCATGACCCTGCATCCGGCTGATCAGCCGTCCGGCGACAGCGCCGAGACCGGCGCCCCTTCGTCCCGTTCCCCCGCGCTCACGGTCGAAGGCCTGGGCAAGCGCGTGCGCCTGCCGACCACCGAACTGACCATACTCGAGGGCATCGGCTTCGAGATCGCGACCGGCGACAGCGTCGCCATCATCGGCGCCTCGGGCTCCGGCAAAAGTACGCTGTTGGCGCTGATGGCCGGACTGGACACCCCCAGCGACGGCCGCGTGCTGCTGGACGGCGCACCGCTGTCGACGCTGGACGAGGACGGCCGCGCGAAGGTGCGCGGCGAGAAGGTCGGCTTCGTATTCCAGAGCTTCCAACTGCTGCCTTCATTGACCGCGCTGGAGAACGTGATGCTGCCGCTGGAGCTGCGCGGCGACGCGGACGTCGAGGGCCCGGCGCGCGAGATCCTGCGCAAGGTCGGTCTGGGCGAACGTCTCGATCACTACCCGCGCCAGCTCTCCGGCGGCGAGCAACAGCGCGTGGCGTTGGCGCGCGCGTTCGTGACCCGGCCGGCGCTGCTGTTCGCGGACGAACCCACCGGCAATCTCGACACCCGCACCGGGCAGGCGATCATCGAGCTGCTGTTCGGCCTGAACGCCGACGCCGGCACCACGCTGGTGCTGGTGACCCACGACGAGCATCTGGCCTCGCGCTGCCATCGCGTGCTGCGGTTGGACAGCGGACGGCTGGTGTCGGCGTGAGTACGGCCATGCGCATCGTCGTGTCGTCGGCAACGCGAAAAGCAAATCCCCCCGTCGCCCGCTTCGCGGACGCCGACCCCCTTTTTCAAAGGGGGTACAGCGGTACGTTCCTTCTGAGGAATGGGGACGCTCTAAGGAATGGGGGCACCGCTTTCCCCCCTTTGAAAAAGGGGGGCAGGGGGGATTTGCTCTGTGCGGTTGCGTCGCTTGGCATCGATTTCCGCCTCCGCGGGAATGACGAGCAACCGCAAGCATCATCGAGGTCGTCATGAAACTCTTCTCACTGGCCTGGCGCCAACTCCGGCGCGACCTCGCCGCCGGCGACATCCGCATCCTGATCGCGGCGCTGGTCCTGGCGGTGATCGCGGTGACCTCGGTCGGCTTCGTGACCGATCGCGCCGGGCGCGCGCTGGCGATCGAGGCGAACCGTCTGCTCGGCGGCGACGCCGTGGTGCGTGGCGACGCCCCCATCGTCGGGAAGATCCGCGACGCGTCGCAGACCGATGGATTGCGGCGCACCGACATCGTGGAACTGCCGACGATGATCCGGCTCGGCCGCGGCGACACCGCGCAGCTGAAGCTCGGCGAGCTGCGTGCGCTGGGCGAAGGGTTTCCGCTGCGCGGGCAGTTCCGGATCGTCGATGCGAAAGGCGAACGCAATGTCGACGGCGCGCCCGCGCCCGGCACGCTGTGGCTGAGCCGCGCCGGCGCCGATGCGCTGGGCGCGAAGCCCGGCGACAGCATCGGCATCGGCGGCGTCGAGCTGCGTCTCGCGGCGCTGGTGCTGCAGGAACCCGACGGCGCCATCGATTATTTCAACGTCGCGCCGAAAGTCTTCATCGCGCTCGGCGATCTGCCCTCGACCGGCCTGATCCAGCCCGGCAGCCGTGTCGGCTACAAGCTGGTGATCGCCGGCGAAGCGCAAGCGGTCGAAGCCTTCAGCAAGGCCGCGCGCGCGTCGTTGGGCCGCGGCCAGCGCCTGGAAACCATCGCCGACGCGCGCCCCGAGATCCGTTCGGCACTGGATCGCGCCGGGCGTTTCCTCGGTCTTGCCGCGCTGGTGTCGGTGGTACTCGCGGCGGTCGCGGTGGCGATGGCCGCACGACGTCACAGCGAACGGCATCTCTCCGGCGCGGCGGTGATGCGCTGCCTCGGCGCCAGCCAGCGCACGCTCGCCGCGATCCACATCGGCGAACTGTTGATCCTCGGCGTCGTCGCCAGCCTGATCGGAATCGTCGTTGCGTTCGCGCTGCAGTGGGGCGTCGGCGCATGGCTGGCGAACGAACTGATGGTGGAGATTCCGCCGGCCAGCGTGTGGCCGGCGCTGCAGGGGTTCGCGACCGGCATCGTCGTGCTGATGTCGTTCGGTGCGCCGCCGGTGCTGGCGCTGCGTCGCGTCCCCGCGCTGCGCGTGCTGCGTCGCGATCTCGATGCGACCGAGCCCAGCGCGTGGCTGGTGGCGTTGGCCGGGTTCGGCGGACTGGGCGCGCTGCTGTGGTGGCAGGCCGGGTCGGCCACGCTGGGGCTGACGATGCTGCTCGGCATCGTCGCCACGCTGGCGGCCCTCGCGCTGATCGCGTACGGCCTGATCCTGCTGGTGCGGCGCATGCGTTCGCGCCTGCGCGGCAGCCTGCGCTACGGCCTGGCGAACGTCAGCCGCCGCGCCGGCACCAGCATCGCGCAGGTGTCCGCGCTGGGACTGGGATTGATGGCGCTGCTGCTGTTGACCTTCGTGCGCACCGATCTGCTCGACCGCTGGCGGCTGTCGCTGTCGGACGACGCGCCGAACCGGTTCGTCATCAACGTGCAGCCCGATCAGCTCGACGGCGTGCGCGAATACATGACATCGCAGGGCGTCGGCACGCCGAAGCTCTATCCGATGATCCGCGGCCGTCTGGTCGAACACAACGGCAAGCCGGTGACCGGCGATGCCTACGCCGCGGATGGCGACCGCGCGCGGCGGCTGGCCGAGCGCGAATTCAATCTGTCGTCGGCCGAGACCGTGGGCGACGACAACAAGATCGTCGCCGGCAAACTGTGGCCGCCGAAGCGACTCGCCAAACCGGAAATCTCGGTGGAACAGGAATTCGCCGAATCGCTGAAATGGAAGCTGGGCGACCGCGTGGCCTTCGACATCGCCGGCCAGCGCTTCGAAGCGACGATCACCAGCCTGCGCACGGTGGAGTGGGAAAGCTTCAAGCCGAATTTCTTCGTGATCGCATCGCCCGGCGCGCTGGACGAATATTCCGGCAGTTACATCACCGCGGTGAAAGTGCCGCCCGAGCGCACGACATTCACCGCCGGGCTGGTGCAGCGCTTCCCGAATCTGTCGGTGATCGATGTCGACGCCATCCTCACCCAGGTGAAGAGCATCGGCGACCAGGTGGCGATGGTGGTGCAGGTGGTGTTCTGGTTCTCGCTGGCGGCCGGCGTGCTGGTGCTGCTGGCCGCGGTGAGCGCGAGCCAGGACGAGCGCCTGCGCGAAGGCGGCGTGATGCGCGCGCTGGGCGGCAGCCGCAGGCAGCTGCGGATGGCGCAGGCCTCGGAATTCGCGGTGATCGGCCTGCTGTCGGGCGTGGTGGCTGCGATCGCGGCGTCGATCCTGGCCGGCGTGGTCGCCGTGCAGGTCTTCGATCTGCCGTTCGAGATCAACTGGGGCATGGCCGCGGCGGGCGCCGGTCTGGGCATGCTCGCGGCGCTGGCGGCGGGCCTGTTCGCGACGCGGCGCGTGCTGGACGCGCCGCCGTCGCTGGTGTTGCGGGAGTTGGATGCCTGATCGTTGGATCGTTCTGTAGGCGGGGCTTCAGCCCCGATCTTTTCCGAACGATCGCCGCGATCCTTGCAGAGCTCGGGCCTGAAGGCCCTCCTGCGACGTGGCGGCGGAACGGAAACCGTTCCGCCGCGCCGAGGGGTCATTCTTCAGCGTATGCCTTCAAAGAATCCAATTTCGCCTGCGCTTTCAACAGGCTGCCGCCGACCAGGCTGTCGTCGAACTTCTTTGCGAATGCAGCGCGGCTGGGGTTCCGCGACCAGCGATGGAACACCCAGGTGCCGAACAGGCCCAGCACACCCACGGCGACGCTCATGTTCAGCCAGTTCGCCAGCGGCGACGAGGCGTTGGCCACGGCGTAGATGTCGATGCCGGCCGCCGACATCGCGAGGGTCATGATGAAGGGCACCCACATCACCCACCACGGCAGGCCGACGCATAGGCCGCTGATGACATAGTTCCTGCGCAGCCGCGCGAGCCGGCGCTGCAGTTCGAGCACCGGCGCGGCGTGGTCGATGCGTGCGATGCCGTTGCAGACGACGCCACCTGCGATGACGGTGGCCACGCCGTAGACATGCATGACGAGGCCGGCGATCAGCAGATGCGGCACGTCGCGATGCGAGACCCACACGTCAACGCCCATCAGGATCATCCATGCCCCGAAGAGGATCTGCACGATTTGTCCGACCATCAACGGCCGCAAACTGGCGCGGATGCGCCCGATCTTGCGGTCGTACAGCTCGGCCAGTTGCAGCGCGTTCTGCTGCTGAAGCCGCGCGTCGAGCGTTTTCCAGGCGAGTTTCAGGTCGTCGAGTTCCATGGTGGTATTCATCGTCTTCTGTTTCGTAGGAGGGAGGATTCAGGCGCTCGCCAATTGCTCGCGGATGCGCTGTTTCAGACGGTTGAGCTTGGTTGCGACGTTGCTTTCGCTGATGCCGATCACTTCGGCGATCTCGCGCTGGCTGCGGTCTTCCAGCCACAGCAGCAACAGCGCCCGATCCATCGGCGATTGCCGGTCGATCACCGCGTACAGCGCGCGCAGTTGCTGATCGGCCTCATGCTGCGCGGTGCCGTCGTCGACCGCGAAGCCGGGATGACTGTCGCGCGCTTCGTGGTATTCCTCGTCCAGCGACACCGCGGGCGCACGCGCGCCGGCGCTGCGGACATGCGAGATCGCCACGTTCAGCGCGATCCGGTACATCCAGGTCGAGAACGACCGCGCCGGGTCGTAGCCGGGATACGCGCGCCACAGCTGCGCGGAGATCTCCTGGGCCAGATCCTGGCGGTCGTCGCGATGGCGGCAATAAGTGGCGGCCACCTTGAACACGATGCCGCGGTGCTGCTCCAGCAGGGCGGCGAAGCGGTTCTGCGGCGAATCCATGGCGTCGGCGGTCGCGATCACGGGCTGAAATTCTGGAGAGGATGCTCACATGATTCGCGGCGGCGCGGGAAACATCACGCGACTGACATAAAATGCCCCGATGACATCTTCCCCGATTTGCCGCCGAGGCCGCCGCGATGGCCGCTGATACCCGCGATCCCGCGCTCGAAACCCTGTTCATGCCGTTCGAGCAGGGTCTGCTGAAGTGGCCTGCAGAAGGCGGCGCATTGTTCCTGAGAGCGCGGGACGGCTGGCCGCTGCGCCAGCAGTCGCGCCCCGGGCTGGTCTGCGAGCAGAGCTTCAAGCCCGACGCCGAGGCCCTGGAGCGGTCCGGCTGGACGGTTGCCGATCCGGACGATGCGGCTGCGGATACCCGTCATGCGCTGGTGCTGGTGCTGCCGCCGCGGCAGCGCGACGAAGCCCGCGCGCTGTTCGCGCAGGCCCTGCAGCGCTGCGCGCCCGGCGGCGTGGTCGTGGCATGCATCGCCAACGACGACGGCGCGAAGTCGGGCGAGGGCGATTTCAGGAAGTTGTGCGGGCTCGACGGCAATCTCACCAAACATCACTGCCGCGTGTTCTGGGTCAAGCGCGACGATGCGAAGATCGATGCGGCCCTGCTCGCGCAATGGTCGACGCTCGACGCCGTGCGCCCGATCCTCGGCGGACGTTTCATGAGCCGTCCCGGCGTGTTCGCATGGGATCGCATCGATCCCGCGTCGCAATTGTTGGCCGAACATCTGCCGAACGATCTTCGCGGACGCGCTGCCGATCTCGGCGCAGGCTACGGCTATCTCTCCGATGAGCTGTTGAAGCGCTGCCCGGGCATCGCATCGTTGGACCTGTACGAAGCCGAGGCGCGCGCGCTCGAATTGGCGCGACGCAATCTCGCCGACGCCGCCGCGCGGCTGCCATTGAGGTATCTCTGGCAGGACGTGACCGCGGGGCTGTCCGAAACCTACGACGTCGTCGTCACCAATCCGCCGTTCCACGCGCAGCAGAGCGCCGCGCGCCCGGACATCGGTCGCGCGTTCATCGCCGCAGCGGCCGCGGCGCTGGTGCCGGGCGGCCGGCTGTGGCTGGTGGCGAACCGCAATCTGCCGTACGAACTCGAACTGGACGCGAATTTCGGCAGCGTGCGCATCGTCGCCCAGCAGCAGGGCTTCAAGATCATCGAAGCGATCAAGGCCGCAGCCGCGCCGCAGCGCGCAACGCCCGCGCCGGCCGCGAAACACAAGAAACGCGCGCCCAGTCGCGCCGCCGAAGCGCGCAGCTGGCGCGGCGACGCATGAAGCTGCTGAAACTCATCGCCAATCTCGGTTACGGCAGCCGCAAGCAGGTGACCGCGATGTTCCGCGAAGGCCGCATCGCCGATGCCGACGGGGAGCCGCTCTACACCGACGACGAACTCGGCGTGCATGCCCCTTACGAGGCGATCCGCGTCGACGGCGAACCGCTCGATCCGCCGCAGGGCCTGCTGCTGATGCTGCACAAGCCGCCGGGCTATGTGTGTTCAACCAAGGACAAGGGGCGGTTGATCTACGATCTGCTGCCGCCGCGTTTCCGCCTGCGCGATCCGGTGCTGTCCACCGTGGGCCGGCTCGATCGCGACACCAGCGGCCTGCTGCTGCTGACCGACGATGGCGCGCTGCTGCACCGGATCATCTCGCCGAAGTCGGAATTGTCGAAAGTCTATGAAGCGACGCTCGCGGAACCGCTGCGCGGCGACGAAGCGGCGATCTTCGCCAGCGGCACGCTGATGCTGGAATCCGAGCATAAGCCGCTGCTGCCGGCCGAGCTTGAAGTGCTTGCGCCGCAGCGCGCGCGATTGACCCTGCACGAAGGCCGCTATCACCAGGTGCGAAGGATGTTCGCGGCGCTAAGCAACCACGTGGAAGCACTGCACCGCGTGTCGGTGGGCGGGCTGACGCTGGGCGACCTGCCGTCGGGCGAGTGGCGCGCGCTGGACGAGACGGATCGGGTGCGGTTGTTCGCGCAGGTGTGAGCGCGCAAGCCATTGCCTGGTTTCCTTCTCCCTGCGGGAGAAGAGCCTGTCCCGGACTTGATCCGGGGTGGCGCGTAGCGCCGGACGAGGGTTCGTCGGCCAGCGGTGGCATTGGTCGCTGCGCCGTACCCTCTCCCCCGACCCCTCTCCCGATGGGAGAGGGGAGCAAAGCGCCGGGCTTCGGCGCGTGCGAGAGGATTCGTTATTCCACTAGCAGTTTGCGGAAACCATCGAGCCCAAGCTTCGCCATCGTCTCGAGATTGCGCTCGACGATCACATCCGCGTCGGGATAGGCGGCGACGGCCTTGTCGAGGCTCGCTTCGCGCAGCAGATGCAGGGTCGGGTAGGGTGCGCGATTGGTGCAGTTGCCCGGGTCGTCGGCTTCGCTGTCGGCGAATCGGTAATCGGGATGGAAGCTCGCGACCTGCAGTTCGCCTTCCAGGTCCAGCGCTTCGATCAGCGCGTCGACGCGATCGAGGAAATCGTTGTAATCGAGGAAGTCGGTCAGCACCCGCGGATGCACCAGCAGTGTGGTGTCGATCTGGTCCGCTGGCGTATCGCGCAGGCGCAGCAGTTCTTCGGCGAGCTCTTCCAGCAGGTCTTCCGGCAGTTCGGCGTCGCTCAGCACGAAGCGCACCTGTTGCTTGACGTACACCGCTTTCGCGAACGGGCAGAGGTTGAGTCCGATCACCGCGCGCTCCAGCCAGCGGCGGGTGGCGATGATCTCTTCGGCCGCATTCCCGTCGCCCTGACTCATCGCGGACTCAGTCGCGGAAATTGTCGAACTGCAACGGGCGCTCGAATTCCATGCCGCGCAGCAGGGCCATGGCGGCCTGCAGATCGTCGCGCTTCTTGCCGTTGACGCGCAGCTTGTCGCCGTTGATCTGGGTATCGACCTTGAGCTTGGCATCCTTGATCGCGGCCTGGATCTTCTTCGCCAGATCGCGTTCGATGCCCTGCTGCACCTTGATCTTCTGCCGCGCGCCGGCGAGGTTGGTGTCGATGTCGCCGGCGTCGAGGCAGCGGGCGTCGATCTTCCGCGCGATCATCCGCAGGCGCAGGATGTCCTGCATCTGCTGCAGCTGGAATTCGCTGGGCGCGGTGAGCGCGACGGTGCTGTCTTCGAGCGCTAACGTAGCGTCCACGCCCTTGAAATCGAAGCGGGTGGTGAGTTCGCGATTGGCCTGGTCGACGGCGTTGGTGAGTTCGTGCAGGTCGACTTCGGACACGATATCGAAAGAGGGCATGGCGGCGGCGTTGCGGTTGGGGTGCGTAGGTTAACCGATCATGGCGCTTGCCCCGGACGGACCGTAGGGCGGGCCCCGGCCCGCCATTACGCCAATCACGATTGCGAAGTGCTCGATCACTGCTCGATGCGACCGGGCACCTCGTAATGGTGGGCCAGGGCCCGCCCTACGTCAGATCTTCACCAGTTCCACCCGGCGGTTCTTCGCACGGCCATCCTCGCTGCCGTTGTCGGCCAGCGGTTTGTCCTGGCCGAAGCCCTTGGACTGCAGGCGCGCCGGGTCGATGCCCAGGCCGACCAGTGCGCCGAGCACGCTGCGGGCGCGAGCGGTCGAGAGTTCCTGATTGTGCGCGGGCGTGCCGGTGTTGTCGGTGTGGCCTTCGATCGAGAGTTTCAGTGCCGGATCGCCGCCGAGCAGCTTGCCGATTTCCGCGATGGTCGGCTGTGCGTCGGGGCGCAGGGTCGCCTTGTCCACGTCGAAGTTGATGTACAGCGCGACGCGGCCGTCGGCGTCGATGGCCTTCTTCATCGCCGATGCGTCGAGGAAGCCCAGCGACTGCTTCATGCCCTCGCGCTCCAGCACAGTGACGTAACCGTGCAGCGGGATCGCGCCGGTGCTGACCTGGATCCAGTATTCCTTGCCGCCCTGGCGGATCAGGTAGGTGTGGTTCTCGCAGCCGTGGCTCGCGCAGGTTCCGAAATAATGCGCGTCGACGGCTTCGCGGCCGCCGAAGGCCTGCAGCACGTCGCCGGTGTACTGCGTGCGGCTGATGCGCACGCCGCCCAGATCGCGGATCGCGTTCTCGTAGTTGCGCTGGAATTCGATCGCGCTGTATTGGCGCTGATCCGGGTTGGTGAGCTGGAAATGGTCGCGGACGATTTTGCCCTCGATCGCGACGATCCTGTCGCCGGCGATCATGTGCGCGCGATCGAAATTGATGATGCGGTCGGTGTCCGAGAAGGTGGTCTTCAAGCCTTCAGGCGCCTTGAAGAACGGGAACGGCGGCAGGTTCGCGGTGCTTTCCGGAACGCTGGCGGGGTCGAATTCGGCCGGGGTGGCCGGGACGGCAGCGGCGGGTGCTTCGGCAGGTGCCGGGTCCGTGGCCGGTGCTGGCCCAGCCGGCGCGGGTTCGACGGTCGCGGTCGGCGGGGCTTCGGTCGAGCCGCGGTCGCAGGCGGTCAGGCACAGGGCGAAGAGCGGCGGCAGGCAGAGCAGGCGCAGGGCCCGGGCGGTCGAGATCGGCATGTTCGGAGCCTTCGGAGTCGTGGGGCGGATGCAATGCGAACGTCGAATCCTGGCCCCGTGGGTCACCGGATGCAATACGGCGACCCGCGCGAACGCTGGCGGCGGCCGGCGACTCCCGGCATCCTGCACGCATGAATCCCCCGAACCCCCACGCCGCCGCCGGCGCGCATCGCTGGCGCGCGGCGCTGTTCATGCTCGCCGCGGTCGGCCTGTTCGCGCTGATGGACGCCGGCCTGAAGTTGCTCACCGCGCACTATCCGCCGATGCAGATCTCCGCCATCCGCGGCGGCGCCTCGCTGCCGTTCGTGCTGGTCTGGGTGCTGTCGACGGTCGGCGCGCGGAGTCTGTTCCGGGTGCGCTGGCCGCTGCATCTGCTGCGCGCGGTGCTGGGCATCATGATGATGGCGCCCTTCATCTACGCCCTGCGCACGCTGCCGCTGTCCACGGCCTACACCATCTTCTTCATCGCGCCGCTGCTGATCACCGCGCTGTCGGTGCCGATCCTGGGCGAACGGGTCGGGCCGCGGCGCTGGACCGCGATCGTGGTCGGTTTTCTCGGGGTGATGGTGGTGCTGCGTCCCACCGGCGAAGGCGTCGCCAGTCTCGCCGGCCTGGCGGTGCTGCTGGCGGCGTTCGGTTACGCGGTGTCCGCGATCACCGTGCGGGTGCTGGCCCGCACCGACAGCAGCCAGGCCATCGTGGTCTGGCTGCTGGTGTCCATGGCGGTCGGCGCCGGGCTGCTGGCGCTGCCGCATTGGGTGCCGATCCGCGCCGAGGATCTGTGGCTGATCGCGGGCGTCGGCGTCGCCGGCGCGCTCGGCCAGTACACCATCACCGAGGCCTTCCGCCGCGGCGAGGCGTCGTTGATCGCGCCGCTGGAATACAGCGCCCTGCTGTGGGGCGTGCTGCTCGATTTCAGTCTCTGGAACGTGCTGCCCGATGCCATGACCTGGGTCGGTGCGGCCATCATCGTGCTCAGCGGCCTGTATCTGCTGCGGCGCGAGCGCATCCATCTGGAAGCCGAGCATCCCTGATCGCGCTGCGCGGCCTGCTGTCCTCCGCACCGGGTGTCCCGCGTTTGCTTCGGGTTGCCACCCAACCTTCCGGAGCCCAGCACCATGCAGCGCAGTCACGTCCTCGGTTTGAGCCTGGCCATCGCGGCCGTCGTTTCGGTCACCGCATACGCCCAGAAAGGCGTCTTCTTCCGCGATGACGCCGTCCGCGGCATCTCCGCCGATCTGGTCGACTATCCGCAGCGCATGGCGATCCCGCGCCAGGGCCAGCGCGTCGCGCAGCCGGCCGCCAAACGCGCGCCCGTCGCGGCCAGGCTCGCCGCGCCGCTGTATCCGGTGACCGAGGACGAGGTCTACGACGTCGACAGTTTCGGCCGCAACGTGCGCTGGCTCGGCCTCGCCAGCGCCTTCATCAATCTCCAGCCGTCGTGCCCGAAGCCGACCTCCCCCGACGAGTACTGCGAGAAGATCGACCCGACCCCCGGCGTCTACACATCATTCAATTTCAACGACGCGGCGCGGGTCACGCTGCCCAAGTACGCGACGAATTCGCTGCTGTGCTACTGGTTCTCGCCGGTGCTGACCCTGAGCTACCAGAATCCCACCGCGGCCCGCGTGACCGGGCGATTCCGCTACAACCCGACCCTGACCATCGAAAATCCTGTGCTGTCCGATCCGTCGCTGATCGACCCGACCACCGGCGCGCCGTTCGGCGGACAGTTGCTGACCTCGATGACTTCGTCGGAGCGGTTCGAGGAATCGCTGGAGCCCGGCGTGACCCTCAACGAACGCACCCGCGATTCCACGGTCTGCATGGCCGGTTTCATCAGCCACAAATCGCTGGTCCAGAACTATGGCCTGACCCCCGCGCAGGCCGACGATTTCTTCGCCAGCCCGACCACGATCCGCTTGAACGTCAGCGGCAGCGTGCAGTACGTCAGCGCCGCGTCGCTGGTGTTCGGGCTGCGCATCGTCGGCGATTGATCGGCTGCGATATCGATCGCCCGGCATCGGGAACCCCGGCTGCGCATGCCGGCCGGGGTTGTCCTGTCCCGTCACCCGCGTGCGTTGTGTTCCCGTACTTCAACCCGAACCCGGCCCCCGATGGAGCGCACCATGCATCGCAAGCACGTCCTCGCCTTGAGTCTCGCCGCCGCAGCCCTCGCTTCGGTCGCGGTGTATGCCCAGAAGGGCGGCCCGTCGAAGCACGACATCATCGAGGCGGTCTCGCCCGATCTGCAGACCGTGAAATCAACTCAGCGGCTCCAGCGCAAAGCCGCCGCCGTATCGACCGCCCGCGCCGACGCCGGCATCGCACGCGCGCCGACCCTGGAAGACGTGGGCGACGTCGATTCCTTCGGCCGCAACGTCAAATGGCTGGGCCTGACCAGCGCCTTCATCAATCTCAGCGATACCTGCCCGACCGATCCCTCCAATCCCGACGAGCTGTGCCAGGTGCTCGCGCCGGCGCCGGCCTTCACCGGCTTCGTGTTCGAGGATGCGGCGCGCCTGACGCTGCCGGGCAAGTCCGCCGATTCGCTGCTGTGCTACTGGTTCTCGCCGGTGTTGAACGTGGGTTACAGCAACTTCGGCGCGACCCGCGTGCTCGCGCGTTTCCGCTACACGCCGACGCTCACCGTGGAAAATCCGGTGCTCGACGACCCGTCGCTGGTCGACCCCACCACCGGTGCGCCGTTCGGCGGCAAGTTGCTGACCAGCATGACGTCCAGCGAAAGCTACGTCGTGCCCTTGGAGCCCGGCGTGGCCTTCGCCGAGCGCACCCGCGACTCCGCGGTGTGCATGGCCGGCCTGATCACCAGGCGCTCGCTGATCGAGAACTACGGCCTGACCGAAGCCCAGGCCAACAAGTTCTTCAAGAAGCCCACGACGATCCGCATGAACGTCAGCGGCAGCGCGCAGCACGTCGATTTCGCGTCGATGGTGTTCGGCCTGCGCGTGGTCGGCGACTGAGTCGTCCTGCCTGCGAGACCCGCAAAGCCCGGCCCCGTGCCGGGCTTTGTCGTTCGGAATGCCGGGTGTCGCTGCGATGCACGATGACGTCGTTCCCGCGGAGGTGTAGCGTCGCCTGCATGCTCCGCCGACCGGGACGGTCCACGAATGGTCTCCAGCGCTGCGAAAACCGTCGACGCTTACCTCGCCGAATTGCCGCCGGAGCGGCGTGCGGTGGTCGCGACGGTACGCGATGTCGTCAACGCGCATCTGCCGCCCGGGTATGAGGAAACCATGACCTGGGGGATGATTTCCTGGGAGATCCCGCTGTCGCGCTATCCGGTCACCTACAACAAACAGCCGCTGGGTTTCGCCGCGCTGGCGGCGCAGAAGAACAGCTACTCGCTGTATCTGATGGCCGTGGACGGCGGCAGCGAAGGCGAGCGGCAACTGCGCGAAGCCGCGGCCGCGCTGGGTAGGAAGCTGGACATGGGGAAATGCTGCATACGTTTCAAACAGCCAGATCATCTGCCGCTGCAGGCCATCGGCGCGTTGATCGCGAGCGTGCCGGTCGAGGCCTACATCGCCCAGTACGAGGCCGCGCGCGGGATCGCCCGCTGAAAAGCCGCCGCTGAGCCCATCGCTGCCCGGTCTGGCCGACATCCGCCGGAGTATGGCCGGCGTCTGAATACGTATTCGCTGCGCCGCGCCGTTCGCGTGTGCGCCCACGCGCGCCGTCGTGGTTGGCGTGCGGCCTGTCCGCGGCCACAATAGCCCGATCCCTTCGCCCCCCGGCGCAGGCACGACCCTCAAGGCGCGCACATGACAGATCTGAAGGAAGCCCTCGTTCCCGACATCGGCGATTTCACCGGGATTCCGGTCATCGAGATTCTGGTCGCCGTCGGCGACACCGTCGCCAGGGATCAGGGACTTGTCACGCTGGAATCGGACAAGGCGACGATGGAAGTGCCCGCGCCGTTCGCCGGCGTCGTTCGCGAACTCAAGGTCAAGCTTGGCGACAATCTGTCCGAAGGCAGCGTCGTTGCGCTGATCGAAGCGGCGGATGCCGCGGCGGCACCCGCCACCGCAGCGCCGGTACCCGCGGCGCCTGCTCCGGTCGCGCCACCCGCGTCCGCTCCCGCGACACCTGCTCCGACGCCCGCCGCCGCTGCGCAGGCACCGGCCGCTTCCGCTCCGACGAGTGCCGCTCCGACGAGTGCCGCCCCGATGGGCGCCGGGCTGCCGCCGGTGCGCTTCGAGGCCGACGCAGTGTTGCCGGAGAAAATTCCCTACGCCAGCCCGGCGGTGCGCCTGTTCGCGCGCGAGCTCGGTGTCGATCTGGCCCGCGTCACCGGCAGCGCCCGCGGCGGCCGCATCAGCAAGGAAGACGTGCAGCAGTTCGTCAAATCCGCACTCCGGGGCGGCGCTGCAGGAGGGGCTGCAGCCCCGATGGGCGGCGGCCTGAATCTCCTGCCCTGGCCGAAGATCGACTTCTCCAAATTCGGCGAGATCGAAACCCGCGAACTGTCGCGGATCAAGAAGATCTCCGGCGCCAACCTTGCGCGCAACTGGGCGATGATCCCGCACGTCACCCAGCACGACGATGCCGACATCACCGATCTTGAAGATCTGCGCGTCGCGTTGAACAAAGAGAATGAAAAGGCGGGCATCAAACTCACGATGCTCGCGTTCCTGATGAAAGCGGTCACGTCCGCGCTGCAGAAATATCCCGACTTCAACGCCTCGCTCGACGCCGACGGCGGCACCCTGGTGCTGAAGAAGTATTTCCACGTCGGCTTCGCCGCGGATACGCCGAACGGCCTCGTGGTGCCGGTAGTGCGCGATGTCGACAAGAAGGGCGTGATCCAGATCGCGCAGGAAACCGGCGAACTCGCCAAGAAGGCCCGCGACGGCAAGCTCGGTCCGGCCGAGATGAGCGGCGGCTGCTTCTCGATCAGCTCGCTCGGCGGCATCGGCGGCACCAGCTTCACGCCGATCGTCAACGCGCCGGAAGTCGCGATCCTCGGCGTCTCCAAATCCGCGATCAAGCCGGTGTGGGACGGCAAACAGTTCGCGCCGCGCCTGATCCTGCCGCTGTCGCTGTCCTACGATCACCGCGTGATCGACGGCGCATCCGCCGCGCGCTTCACCGCATATCTGGCGCAGTTGCTCGCCGATATGCGCCGCGTGCTGCTGTAATTCGATGGCCGCACCCGCGACGGGCGGCAAACTCGCAAGCGTTGGCGATGCCGCACAGGATGCCGCCAGTCGCGGCATGGCCGATGTCGAATCGCTATTGGCTTACAAGCTGCTGAAATCCGGCGGCCTGGACATCACCGTCGGCGGTTTGATCGCCGCAGGCGTGGCGATCGTCGTCGCCTGGATGGTCTCCGTCCTGCTGCGCCGTGCGATCCGCCGCTACGCCGACCGCCAGACCAACGCCGACCCGGCGGCGTTCTACACCGTCTCCCGTGTCGTCCATTACGTGCTGCTCGCGCTGGGTGCGTTGATCGCGTTGGACGTCGCGGGCATTCCGATCGCCAAACTGTCGATCTTCGCCGGCGCCGTCGGCGTGGGCCTGGGCTTCGGCCTGCAGGCGATCTTCAGCAACTTCGTGGCGGGCCTGATCCTGTTGTTCGACCGTTCGCTCAAGGTCGGCGATTTCGTCGAACTAGAGTCCGGCGTTCACGGCGAGGTGCGCGACATCAAGATCCGCGCCACCCGCATCACCACCAACGACAATATCGACATCCTGGTGCCCAATTCCGAGTTCGTCGCCGGACGGGTGGTGAACTGGACCCTGCGCGACGGTTCGCGGCGGATGCGTATTCCGTTCGGAGTGGCCTACGGCGCCGCCAAGGAAACGGTCAAGCAGGCGGCGCTGGAGGCGGCGGCCGAGGTTCCGTTCACCGGCGTGCTGGAAGGCGCCCGTAAACCACAGGTCTGGCTGGTGCAGTTCGGCGACAGCAGCCTGAACTTCGAACTGGTGGTCTGGCTCACCGCCGAGGCCACCAAGCGGCCCGGCGCGGTCAAGGCGGCCTATCTCTGGGCGCTGCACAGCGCGCTGGAACGCCACGGCATCGAGATTCCCTTCCCGCAGCAGGATTTGCATGTGCGCAGCCTGTTCGGCCATCACGGCGACGATGCCATCGCGCTGTTGCGCGCGATCGCGGCCGGAGAGGACGTCGTCGAGCCGCCGCCGCGCCCCGCGCCCGAGCGACCCGCCGAAGCGGCGACGAACGATGCTGTGCAGGACGTCGAAAACGAAATCGCGCGCGAAGCCCGCGCACAGCCCGAGGCGCCGCCGGACGGTCGCGCCCGCCCCGAACAATAGAATCGAGCAGGAGAGAACGATGTCCCAGCGGGTCGATGTGAAAGTGCCGGATATCGGCGATTTCGAAGCTATTCCGGTGATCGAGATACTGGTCGCCGTCGGCGATACCGTCGCCAGTGACCAGGGGCTGGTGACGCTCGAATCCGACAAGGCGACGATGGAAGTGCCGTCGTCCGTCGCGGGCGTGGTGAAGGAGATCAAGGTCAAGCTGGGCGACAGCGTATCGGAGGGGAGCGTGATCGCGGTCGTCGAGGTTGCCGAAAGCGACGCATCGCCTCTCCCGCCTGCGGGAGAGAGCCTGCCCCGGACTGGATCCGGGGTCGTCGCGCGCAGCGCGGCGGGCGAGGGCGGTTCCGCCGTAGTCTCCCCATCCCAATCTTCCGCCGCTCGCGATGGAAGCAGCGAAGGCGCCGTCGCCGCAGTGCCGGCTCCGGCAGCCGCCGCGTCCTCCGGCCGCAAGGCCGACATCGAATGCCGCATGCTGGTCCTCGGCGCCGGCCCCGGCGGTTACACCGCCGCGTTCCGCAGCGCCGATCTCGGCCTCGATACGGTGCTGGTCGAACGCTATGCCGCGCTCGGCGGCGTCTGTCTCAACGTCGGCTGCATTCCGTCGAAGGCGCTGCTGCATGCCGCCAATGTGATCGACGAAGCTGCGCATGCCAAGGACTACGGCATCGACTTCGGCGCGCCGAAGATCGCGCTCGATACGCTGCGCGGCTACAAGGAAAAGGTCGTCGGCCAGCTCACCAAGGGCCTTGCCGGCATGTCCAGGCAGCGAAAAGTGCGGGTGGTGCAGGGCAGCGGAACATTCGTATCGCCGAACGAAATCGAAGTGCGCAGCGATGCGGGCACGCAGTTGATCCGTTTCGAGCAATGCATCATCGCTGCCGGCTCGCAGCCGGTGAAGCTGCCGGCGTTTCCATGGGACGACGCACGAGTCATGGATTCGACCGACGCGCTGGAACTGAAAGACATCCCCAAGAGCCTGCTGGTGGTCGGCGGCGGCATCATCGGTCTGGAAATGGCGACGGTGTATCGCGCGCTCGGCAGCGCGGTGACCGTGGTCGAGTTCATGGACCAGATCATGCCCGGCGCCGATACCGACCTGATCAAACCGCTCGCCGACCGCCTGAAAAAGCAGGGCGTCGCGATCCATCTGAAAACGAAGGTCACCGAAGCCAGGGCGAGCGAGGCCGGCATCGTCTGCGGCTTCGATGGCGCCAGCATCCCGGCGAACGACACCTACGACCGCGTGCTGGTCGCCGTGGGCCGCACGCCGAACGGCAACAAGCTCGATGCCGACAAGGCCGGCGTGGCGGTCACCGAACGCGGCTTCATCAACGTCGACCGGCAGATGCGCACCAACGTGCCGCACATCTTCGCGATCGGCGACATCATCGGTCAGCCGATGCTGGCGCACAAAGCTACGCATGAGGGCAAGCTCGCCGCGGAAGTCGCGGCAGGCGAAAAGAAGGAATGGGTCGCGCGGGTGATTCCGTCGGTGGCCTACACCGACCCGGAAATCGCCTGGGTCGGCATCACCGAAACCGAAGCGAAGGCCAAGGGGCTGAAGGTCGGTGTCGGCAAATTCCCGTGGGCCGCATCGGGCCGCGCCATCGGCATCGGCCGCACCGAAGGCTTCACCAAGTTGATCTTCGACGAAGCCAGCCACCGCATCGTCGGCGGCGGCATCGTCGGCGTGCATGCCGGCGACCTGATCGCCGAAGTCGCGCTGGCGATCGAGATGGGCTGCGAGGTCGCCGACATCGGCCACACCATCCACCCGCACCCCACGCTCAGCGAGTCGGTGGGAATGGCGGCGGAAGTGTTCGACGGCACCATCACCGATCTGTACATCCCGAAGAAGAAATAAGCCGATGCGCACGCTCGGCTTGCTCGGCGGCATGAGCTGGGAATCGACGCTGCCGTACTACCGCATCGTCAACCAGCGCGTGCGCGAACGTCTCGGCGGCTTGCACTCGGCGAAGCTGGTGTTGCATAGCGTCGACTTCGCGGAGATCGAGGCGCTGCAGCGCGCAGGCGACTGGGACGCGGCCGGCGCGCAACTCGCCGCTGCCGCGCGCGGACTGCGTCTGGCAGGCGCCGAAGCGATAGTGGTCTGCACCAACACCATGCATCTGGTCGCCCCTGCGATCGAGGCCGCGGTCGACATCCCGCTGCTGCACATCGCCGACGCCACCGCGCAGCGGATCCGCGCCGCCGGCCTGATCCGCGTTGCGCTGCTGGGCACACGCTTCACCATGGAGCAGGCGTTCTATCGAGAGCGCATCGAAGCCGCCGGGATTGCGGTGCTGACGCCGGACGCGATGCAGCGCGAACGCGTGCATCGGGTGATCTACGACGAACTGTGCCTGGGCCGCATCATCGATGCCTCGCGCGAAGATTACCGCGAGATCATCGCGGATCTGGTCGCCCGCGGCGCACAGGGTGTGATCCTGGGCTGCACGGAGATCGGCCTGCTGGTGGGGGAGGGCGATGCCGCGGTGCCGCTGTTCGACACCGCCCGCATCCATGCCGAAGCTGCCGCCGACTGGGCGTTGGCGCCATCGGCGCCAACAACCCGGTCGAATTTCAGAGCGATCGACGCTTAAAACGCGAACGTGACGCCGGCGATCGGGCCGTGGAACCGCTGCTCGAAGCCGACCCGTCCGTCGTCCAGCTCGCGGGTGACGTCCAGATCGAACCAGTCGTAACCGGCGAAAATGCCGAACTTCGGGGTGAAACGATATTCCACCAGCGCGTTGGCGCGGGTGATGTCGCCGTCGTAGTCGCCGAAATCGCCCCAGTCCGCATCCAGATACTGGCCCTGTGCGATCACCCGCCAGCGGCCGTCGGCGGTATTTGCCGAGATGCGCGCGCCGACCACCGGTGCGGTGCCGCGCTCGCTCTCGCGGACCCGGAAGCTGTCTTCGCCGGATTCGCTGCGCAGCGTTCCGCGCAGACCGGCGGTTTCCGCGCCCACCTGCAGGCCGAAACCGAAGGTCGGGGTTTCGACCAGGCCGTAGTCGTACATCACGCTGCCCAGATCGAAGCGGGTGTCCAGATCGACCCGCGACCCGGCCGGGAACGTGGTCTCATCGAAGGTCACGTCTTCGCTCAGCAGGGCATCGTTGCCGGCGTCGTAGCGGAAATAGTTGAAGTGGATGCGGTGGCGTTCGGCGAAACGGAATGTGCCCTCGACGCGCGGCACGATGTCGTCGCCGATGTCGAAGCGGTCGCTATCGTAATCGTAGGTATCGCCTGCGAACTCGGCGCGGCCGGTGATGCGGCTTTCGGCATCGGCCTGCATGGCGCCGAGGCGCAGGGTGAAACGGTCGTCGTCGGCGTGCGCGGCCGATGCGAAAACGGCGAGCGCGGAGCACAGACCGAGGGCGAGCAGGTGTCGATGGATCTTCAGGGCGGAATTCATGGCGGGGTCTTCTTCGCAGTGGGGGAATGATGAGCGCGACGACGCTTGTCGCCCGCCGTGGCGAGGCCATTACCGATGCGAATCGATGAAGGAAAAATGAAAGTGCAGACCGCACTGCGCACGGCGCGCGGGCCGGCACGATGCACGATCGCGGCAGTCCGCATCCGTGCGCCTTCCGGCGACGATGCGATGCGCGCGAATGGTGTTCTGCATGATCGGCGCCGCATCGTATGCATGGCGATCCGCGCAAAGACGAAGCCCCGGCCGGGGGCCGGGGCTTCGGAACCTGCTGTCGCCGAGGGTCGACGAGGAAGGAGCGTCGCAGGTGCAGAAGATGGACCGGTTGGCCTGACGGAAGTTCCCGCCCGGCGCGGAAACCCACAACTGGCCCGCGGATCGGCCGGCGATCCCGCCCACTTGTGTGGATCGGAGAGGCCAACGGCTTTTGCCATCGACGACCCCGTGAAGTCGGGCCGCCTGCATCCATCTTCCGCGCACGCGGGCGAAGTCGCTTCGCGACGGGAGCGATGGTGATGGCGTGTCCCGCGGTGTCTGTCGGGTGTGGCTGCCAATCGCTGGCGGTGCCGCCAGAAAGGCTCCGCGCAGCCCTGGCCGCATCGACCGCTTCGGGTCGAATCTACGGGTCCGGCGGCGGCGCAGGACCCACGACGACGACAATGCAAAACGGACATCGGTCGAAGAATGAACCGGTACGCGCGCAGGATTTTCGACGATTCGCCCGTTCGATTTTCGCAATCGGAACGCATCGATCGATCATCGATGCAAATCGATCGCGCACTGGAATAATGGCAAAAACGATGGTTTCTACCGGATCGATTCGCATCGCCGATCATCGTGAGCGCAAATGCGATCCAGAACGCGCGCCCATCGATGCAATCCGATGCATGCGGGGATAATGCGCCCCGAAATGAAACGAGCGCGCTGGAAGGGTGCTGCCGAATGTTCGCGTCGGCGTCGATTGACGTCCATTCGTGCCGGTGATACATCGCGCTGGGCCAGGCGCTTGGACATCGATGCCGTGCATCGCCCGGTTCAATGCGTTTTTTCCTCGTTGTCAGTCGTGTTCGCCGCTGCGGGTGCGGTCGAATCCTGGCACAGGCCGTCGGCACGATCGCCCGGCCATTCGTCGATGCACAGTGAAGTGCGAGAAATCTTGGTATGGACCCGATGATGAAGATGATCACATGCAAATGCGCTGCGCCCTATCGGTTCGTCGCCGATGCGCGGCGTTGTCACGCGCTTTCCCGCGTCAAGGAGGATGCGGTCGCGTCGGCCCAGGATGAGGTCGATGCACAGGAGCGGCCTCGAACGCGAGCGATGTCGCTGTTCCCGGAGTATTCACGGAAGGATATCGCCGGACGTTCCACGGAGGGCGCGTCCGCGTCTTCCGTTCAATTCAACGATAGATCACAAGGAGAAAGTCATGGAACGCATTCTCGACCTTCAGAAGTTGAACGACGCGCTCGACAGCGACGCCGAAGCTGTGGCCAGAAGCACACAGAGCGACAGCGCATGTTCGACGCTGAGCCTTTCGAGCTGCAGTATCAGCACCGAGTTCGTGGCGATCTGAGCACGAACGCAGGTTCGTGGAAAAAGGCTTGAGGGCGCGAGCCCTCAAGCTCCATCGCGGCATCGCACCCGTCGAGTGGTCTCGGCCGAAGGAATCGACAATGACGGATCTGATCATCGAGGACAAGCAGCTTTACATGCTTGCCGACAGGGAATTCTACGAGCCGATATCGAGGTACGTGCCTCAGCTGTCCGACTTTCATCAGCCATTGTCCCGGATCCTTCCTGAGGCGTGGGCGCTGCGGCGTTACGGACTGTGGTGGGACTGTTCGAGGAAGGATGCGGAAGTGCCGGCGCAGGGGTGGAAAATACATCTGTCCGCGACCCCCGCGCACTCTCCGGCGATCCTGATGACGGCCGCCAGGATCCTGTTCGAGCACGGCGTGCCCTTCAAATTCGTTGCCGACAGGATGTTGTTGATGATGGTCAACAACAAGCGCTGGTCGCGCGGTTCGGCGGGGAAATTCATCACTGCGTATCCGAAAGACGACGCGCAGTGCGGAAAGTTGCTCGAGGAGCTGCACGCCGCGACGATCGGTTATTGGGGACCCTATATTCTTTCCGATCGACGATTCAGGAATAGTCGCATTGTCCACTACCGTTACGGCGGGCTGCTGTCCTCTCGAAGAATGGACGAATCGGGACGCGCGATCTATGTGATCAAGAACGGCAAGGGGGAGTACGTCGACGATGAGAGGACGCCGTACTTCAAGCTTCCCGAAGGCATCTCCGATCCGTTCGCCGAGCCGGATGCGATGGTCGCCGATGGCGGCGAGCCGGGAACGCTGAAGAAAGGCCGCTATGAAATCCAGAGCGTGCTGGTATACAGCAACTCCGGCGGCGTGTATCTCGCGCTCGATCGCCAGACATCGCGAAAAGTCGTCATCAAGGAAGGGCGGCCGTACACCAACGTCTCGTCGCGGGGCCTGGATGCCGTCCAGTTGCTGAAGAAGGAGCATCGGCTGCTGCAGGTGCTGCAAGATACGGGTGTGGCGCCAAGGCCGCTGGATTTCTTCATCGATTGGGAGCACGCCTATCTGGTCGAGGAATACCTCGACGAACATGTGACCTTGCGCACCTATGCCGCACGCATCAACCTGCTGCTGCGCACGCGCGCGGGGGTCGAAGACAGCAGGATCTACTTCGAGAAGTTCAGGTCGATATTCGCGGACATCGCGAAAACGGTGCGCGTGCTTCATTCGAGGAAAATCATCTTCAGCGATCTGTCCGTCGCCAACATCATGATCCATGAGGGAGACGGCGATGCGGTCGCGATCAAGCTGATCGATTTCGAGGGCGCCTACGAGGAAGATGTCGATGTTCCGACGCATCTGTTCACGCCCGGGTTCTCGCCGGCGAGCGCGGACGAGCGCGGCTGGTCGACGAAGGAGGACGACTACTACGCGCTCGGCGGACTGATGCTCGCAGGCCTGTTCCCGATCAATTCCATTCTCACCCTGAATCGTGTGGCGCACGAGTCGTACCTGGACGCGATCGAGGCGGATTTCGGTCTGCCGCCGAAGATCGCCTCCTTGATCAGGGATCTGCTGAGCGGGCAGCCGGCGCGCTATCCGCCGATCGACCGCATCATCGAAGTACTGACCGAGCCGCACGAGCCCGTGGCGCCGCGGATAGGAACGCGCGAGTTCGACGGGCTGGATCTCCGGGGTGCGCTGGAGGCGATACTGGGTTACGCCCGATCCGTCGCGGATTTCGATCGCACCGATCGCCTGTTTCCGGCCGATTCCGCGGTGTATTCCACGAATCCGCTGAGCGTGGCGCACGGCGCCTGCGGCGTCGCTTTCGTGATGCACAGGGTGAACGGCCGTGTCGCGCCGGAAGTGATCGAATGGATCCGTTCGCAACCGATGGATTCCGCGACATATGCCACCGGTCTGTATTCGGGACTGTCCGGCATCGCATGGTCGATGCTGGAAATGGGGATGGAAAAGGAGGCGTTCGACGTTCTTTCGAAGTGCGACGATCATCATCTCCTCTTCCGGTCCGCGAACCTCTTCAACGGTGCCGCAGGCTGGGGGATGACGCAATTGCGGTTCTTCCTGCATACCGGCGATCGCGCCCATCTGGACGCGGCGATCGCTGCAGGACGCCACCTCGTCGCAAGCAGGAAGATCGACGAATCCGTCGACGGCAGTTATTGGGAGACGGGCGACGGCATCTCCGCGAGCCTGGGGCACGGCGCCGCCGGCATCGCCCTGTTTCTCCTGTACCTGCACTTGTCGAGCGGGGACGACGCATTTCTCGAAACGGGCCTTTCGGCGATGCGCTGGGTCTCCGCGAAGGCGTCGGAAAATCCGGACGGCGCATTGACCTGGATCGCACGCGAAAATACGCCAAGCCAGACGCCCTATTGGCGCTGGGGGAGCTCGGGGATCGGTCGTGTCGCCCTGCGTTATTGGGCGGCGACCGGAGATCCCCGGTTCGCCGACATGATCGAGCGCATCCATATCGACTGCGATCGCAAGTACACGATCTTTCCGGGCTATTTCTTCGGGGTGTCCGGCATCGCGGAAATGTACCTCGATATGGCCAGATTCCAGCGATGGAGCGACGTATCGTCGATGACTGTCCGCAAGCTGTTGTCGGGTTGCATGCTGTTCGCGATGCGGCGCGAGGGCGGTATCGCCTTTCCGGGCGAATCCCTGAATCGCATCAGCTGCGATTTCGGCACCGGCGGAGCCGGCATCGCGCTGGTGATCCATCGTTACATGACCCGTTGCGGCGCATCCTTCATGCTGGACGAACTGATCCCGGGCTGGCATCCCCTGGATCGCGCGGATTGAATGTCGGGGTGCGAGGCAGCGACAGGAAGAAAGACATGGAAGAGCTGAGACGGATATTCGCTCTGGGTCGCCCCTACATCGGGCGTATCGGGTTCTGTCTTGCGCTGGTGATGGCGGCGACGGGCATCCAGCTGCTTTTGCCGCTGGGCGTGCAGCAATTGTTCGACAACATGCTGCGCACGCAGGACATCGCCGTGATCCACCTGTACGCGATCGCATTGCTGTCGATCTTCGTGGTGCGTTCGCTTCTCGCCTTCTTCGGCCAATACATCATTCAGATCACCGGCGACAGGATCGTCGCCGATCTCCGGGTCCGACTGTTCTCGCACCTTCAGGATCTCGATATCGATTTCCACCAGGCACAGCGCCTGGGCGACGTCATTTCGAGATTCAGCGTCGATGTCACCGCGATCCGGAACCTCATCGCCAACGTATCGATATCGATGATCGTCAACCTGTTCATGCTGATCGGCGCGGCCGGCGTGATGTTCTTCATGAACTGGCGACTGGGTCTGATCGTGATCGCTGTCGCGCCGCTGACGACGATACTCGGCGCAAAATTCGGTCCTGTATTCAGGTCCTTGTCGTCGCGCATCCAGGACGGGCTCGCCGCTTCCAGCGCGATCGCGCAGGAGGCGATCGGAAACATAGAAATGGTGAAGGGATACGCCAGAGCGAAGCACGAAACCGGCAGGTACCGGGCGGCGATCGATCGCTGCATGAGCATCGTCCTCAGCGCGCGGAAAACAGAGTCGCTGTTCACCGCGCTGCTCGCGTTCATCACGTCGGCATCGACCATCGCGATCTTCTGGTACGGCGGCATCGAAGTCGTCCGCGGCGGATTGTCCGCAGGCACGCTGGTGGCCTTTCTTTTGTATTCCCAGAACATTTCGCAGAGCGTGAGCGCGCTGGCGCAGGGATATTCCGCTTACAACCAGGCCCTGGGTGGGTCGCGGCGCGTCTTCGAGATACTCGAAATGCGGCCGAAGATCGCCGATTCGGCGGATGCGAAACCGTTCGCGGACAAGGCTGTCGTTCTCCGGCTGGACCGGATCGGTTTTTCGTACAAGGCGGATTCGACCGTGCTGGACGGTATCAGCTTCGGTGCCGGCCCGGGCGAGATCGTCGCGCTCGTCGGCCAGAGCGGCTCCGGGAAATCGACGATTTTCAAGCTCCTTTCAAGGTTCTACGATCCGGACGCCGGGGCGATCACGTTCAACGGCCGCGACATCAGGACCATCACCGTCGACTCCCTGCGGGAGACGGTCGCGGTCGTCTCCCAGGACATCTTCCTGTTCGCGGGTAGCATCCGGGAGAACATCCGCTACGGCCGCCTCGATGCGAGCGACGAGGAGGTGGAAGCGGCTGCAGAGATGGCCAATGCTTCGGAGTTCATCGCGCGCATGCCCGAAGGCTACGATGCGCAGATCGGGGAGCGCGGCGTCAAGCTCAGCGGCGGCCAGAAGCAGCGGATCTCAATCGCACGCGCGCTCTTGAAGGATGCGCCCGTCATGCTTCTGGATGAAGCGACATCCTCGGTCGATCCGGACTCGGAAAGAATGATCCAGGACGCGATCGCCAGGATCCGCGGGTCGCGCACGATCGTGGTGATCGCGCATCGTTGGGCGACGGTGCGTTACGCCGACAGGATACTGCTCATCTCCCATGGCCGGATCGCCGCGCAGCCCTCGTACGACGAGCTGATCCGCGACGGTCTGGCCGCGCTCGCCGGAATTCAGGACGCGCCGAGCGCGGTATCGGAGGCGAGCCGTGCGTAGGCGAGCCGCGCGCAGGCATCTGATCCGCGTTCGCGGTGGTTGCGCAGGCGCCCGCGCGCGCCGTGCGTTCCGTGCCCGGTCCCACATCCGTATCGCAGGATGACGCCATGGACATACCGAAGACGGGAACGAAGAGGATGCGTCTGCGCAGGGCCACGTCGGCGTATCTCGGGCTGCTCCTCGCATTGATCGCCGTGCTGGTCGCGGGTGTCGCGATCGTGGGGTTCGGCGAGTCCGTGCCCGTGGTCGACCGCAGCGAGATCTGGGTGGGTACGGCCGACAAGGGCGATATGGTCCACGAGATCCGCGCTTCGGGCACGCTTTCGCCCCGCGACATGCGGATCATCGCAGCGGAGACGTCCGGTACGGTCCGGGAGGTCCTGCATCAGTCCGGCGCGTCCGTTTCGGCCGGAACTGTGCTGATCGAAATAGCGAATCCGGATGCGCTCGTCGAACTCCAGGATGCGAAGTCGGCGTTGGCGCGGGCCGATGCGGACACTGTCGTCAGGGTCGCCGAGCTCGATTCGGAGGTGCTCGATCAGCAGGCGATGCTCACCCGGGCGGAATCGGACTATCGGATCAGCGCCGCCAAAGCCGACGCGCAGGCGCGCGCGTTCGAGGCCGGCGTGGCGGCGAAGATGGACGCGCTCGAGAGCCAGGTCGCCGCCGAACAGAAGCAGAAGACCATGCGCATCGAAGAGCTTCGGCTCGCCGGCATCAGGAAGAAGGCCGATGCGATGCTGGCATCGGTCGAATTGAGCCGGCAGGAAGCCTCGATGCGCTACGGTTTGGCGACGCGCAAGGTCGAAGGTTTGCGTGTGAGGGCGGGTATCGACGGCGTGCTGCTCGGCATCGCGGTGGAGCCGGGACAGGCCATCGCTGCGGGCGCACCGTTGGCGCGCGTCGCCAAGGGCGGCGACCTCTATGCAAAGCTCCATGTCCCGGAATCCATGTCCCGGGAGTTGAGCGTCGGGCAGAAGATCCGCGTCGCGCTGGGCGGCGAGTCGATGCTGGCGACGCTCGACCGGATCGATCCCACGGTCAAGGACGGGCGGGTCGCGATCGATGCCGTTTTCGATCGGCCGCTTCCCGCCAACTCCAGGCCGGATGCATCGGTGGAAGGGCGGCTGCAGATCTCGACTTTGCGCAATGTGGTGAGCATCCCACGTCCTGCATCGGCGGGGCCGAACGGCAAAGGCCGGATGTTCGTCCTCCGGCGGGGAGACGACTACGCCCGTGCGGTCGATGTGGTCTACGGCCAAGCCTCCAGTGACCGGATCGTCGTCCGGTCGGGCCTCCGTGCGGGCGACGAGGTCCTGCTCTCCGACGTGACGCGCTGGCTGAAATACGACCGCATCAGGATCGAATGAAAATGAGCTCGAGCATGCGCGACACCGGGCCATCGCCGGACATGTTGATCGTTCCTTCGGCGGCAGCGGCGGAGAAGCCGATCGTGTTGTCCGCAATCTCGAAAAGCTTCCATACCGAAGAGGTCGAGACTCGCGCGGTGAGCGGGATCGATCTCGAGGTGGGGCGCGGAGACTTCGTTGCGATCACCGGATCGTCCGGCTGCGGCAAATCGACCTTGTTGTCGATCCTGGGGCTGTTGGACAGCGCGGACGCCGGTCGCTACTGGCTGAGCGGACGCGAAGTCACGTCGCTGGATGCGGCGGGACGCGCCCGGGCGCGCAGGGAGCGCATCGGTTTCATTTTCCAGGCCTTCAATCTGATTTCCGATCTCAGCATCGAAGACAACGTGATGCTGCCGCTGCTCTACAGAAAGGATATCGATCGCAAGCAGAGGTTGGCGCGCGCATCGGCCGTACTCGACCGGGTGGGCATGAGCCATCGCCTGAAGCACTATCCCGGGCAGCTTTCGGGCGGCCAGCAGCAGCGGGTCGCGGTCGCTCGTGCGCTGGTTTCCGGGCCGGACATCCTACTGGCGGATGAGCCGACCGGCAATCTCGACAGCGACAACGGCGAAATCGTGATGAGACTTCTGCAGGCCCTGCACGCAGAAGGCGCGACCATCTGCATGGTGACGCATGATCCGGCGTACGCGCGACGCGCGGACAGGGTGCTCAGGATGGTCGACGGGAGGTTCATGCCGTGATGCGCGAGACCGGGCCGCGCATCTCCACCATCTCCAGCGCCTCATCGCGACGGTGCCGGCCATGATCCGGGATGCGGTCGCATTCGAATTGCGGCAGATGCTTGGCGAACTCCGCCGCAGCCCCGCGTATCTGTGCCTGGCGAGCGCGACCCTCGCGCTGGGTATCGCCGCGACCACGCTGGCATACGGCCTGCTCCATCACTTCCTGCTCGCGCCGCTGCCGTTTCCGGGGAGCGACCGTCTCGTGACCCTCGGCATGACGTCCGATTCCGTCGATCCCATCGGGGCTCCGGCGATATACCGCCTGCTCCAGGGCACCGAAGGTATCGAGACGTTGGGAATCGCGGATGCTTACCTGACCCGGGCAAACCTCTCGATCGCCGATGCGGCCGTGGTCGTTTCGACGATCGCCGCGGACCGCGGCTTCCTGGATGCGCTCGGCGCACCGTTCGCGGCCGGCAGGAACTTCAACGACAGCGAGGATGTTCCCGGAGGCGATCGCGTCGCCATCGTCGATCATCGGCTCGCGGTGCAGGTTCTGGGAGGCCCTTCCGAGGCGGTCGGCAAGCGGATCCTGCTCGAAGGCAATCCCGCGCGCGTGGTCGGCGTACTGTCCGCCGATTTTCGATGGCGCGACGATTTCGATGTGATCGTGCCGATGAGGCTGCGGGCCGATACCGAGAGCATGGATGCCAATGAGTACATCGTCGCGCGCCTCGCCCCGGAAGCGGAGGCTCTTGAGGTCGATCACCGCATCGACGCCAGGATCCGATCAGCGCTGCCTGGACTGACTCGCGTGCTTGGCGCGGAAGGGTTGCGGCATGTGCAGTCGCAGCGCTTCGTGACGCAGGATATCGCGCGGCTGTATTCGTTCGGCCTGGATCGCACGCTGTGGATGTTCTTCGGCGTCGCGTTCTGCGTGTTGCTGATCGCGGCCATGAACCTCGTCAATCTGATGGCGCTGCGAAGCCTGTTGCGCAGTCATCAGACCGCCGTGCGGATCGCGCTCGGGGCGTCCTGGCGAGGGCTGATGCTGCCCGCGTTCTGTGAGGGTATCGCGGTCGCCGCGGTCGGCGTTCCGCTGGGGCTGGCGCTGTCCTGGATCGCCTGGAAAGCCCTCCACGGCCTGGTGCCTGCGGAATGGGCCTTCGATCTGCCGGCGACCCTGGACGCCTCCGTCGTTCCGTTCGCCGCCATTGCAGGCCTGCTGACCGCAGTGCTGTCGGCGGGCATCGGCGCCGTGCGCGGCATGAGACTGAGATTGATGGGCGAGCTGGTCGCGGGGACGCGTTCCGGCCTCAGCCAGAGTGCGGGACGGTTCGCGCGAAGCCTGGTGGTCGGGAAAATCGCCGTGGCGACCGCGCTGCTGATCGTCGCCGGGATGCTGATGCGCAGCCAGCAGCGCCTGTTGTCCGTGCCGATGGGGTTCGAAAACCGTGCGATCACCACCTTTTCGCTGTCGCCCGTGCGTGCGGATCATCCGGACATTGATCGCGTCGGCGTGCTTGTCGGGTCTGTGGCCGAGCGCATTGCGGCGATTCCGGGCATCGATCGCGTCGGTGTGTCGACGAATCTTCCGACCGGTTCGCGGATGAACATGCCGGTCGCGTTGCCTGACGGCCAGCAGGCGCAACCCCAGTTCCGGCTGGTGGATGCGGGATTCCTCGAAACACTCTCCATCCCTGTATTCATCGGCCGCAGCATTCGGGAAGAGGATCGTGCAGGGAGCGAATCGGTCTGCGTCGTGAGCAGGGGTTTCGCTGAGGCGTATCTCGGCGATCGCCCGATCGGCGCCATGGTCGGCGTCGGTCGCGGTACCGATGGGCGGCCAATGTCCAGCCTACGCGTGGTGGGGGTCGTCGGCGATGTGCGCCAGTTCGGACCATCCGAAGACGCGCCTCCGATCCTCTATGCGGCTCTTGCCCAGGCGCCTGACCCGGTGTGGAAACTTGTCAGGGAGTTCGGGCAGCTCAATGTCGTCGTCCGCAGCCGGGTCCGGCACAACGACATGGAGCAGGCATTGCGCCGGGCGATTGCCGATGTCGCGCCTCGCCAGCCGATCACCGATGTGCTTCCACTAAGCGCGGTGGTGGACGCGACCACTTCCGATGCCAGGTTGCGTCTCGTGCTCGTCGGCATGTTCGCCGCGATTGCGTTGACCTTGGCCGGCGTCGGACTCTACAGCGTTCTTGCCGTCGGGTTGTCCGCAAAGCGCCACGAATATGCCGTGCGCGCAGCGCTCGGCGCGGAACCGGGTCACCTGGTCGCATTGGCGTTCCGCGGCGGCATGATGCAGGCCGCCATCGGAATCGCCATCGGGCTGGCGTTGGCCCTCGCGGCTGGCGGCTACCTTGCGACGTTCTATTTCGGAATCGGGGCGGCCGATCCGTTGGCGATCGGTCTGGTCATCGTTGCCGTGGTGGTCTGCATGTCCTTGGCCACGTTATTACCGGCATTGCGCGCCGCGAGACGCGATCCGGCCGACACGCTCCGACCCTGAGGCGCCCGGTCAAGGGCAAGCCCGGCTTGCGCCGGAACTCCGCGACCCGCTCCCGGCCAGTTAGGGGGAGGACGTCTACCGGAAACAAAAGGCGATGGCCATCGCTGGCCGGCGAAGCCGATGGCGGGGCCTCGGGAAGACGAGCCCTCGGCATCCGCCCTTAGCGCTGACGGGTAGACCTTTCATTTCTGCGACCGGATCGATGGTTTCGGCCTGCAGCCACCGGTTCTGGCCCGGGTGCACCGCGGTTGCCCCGCAAAACCGCGGACTGTTATACTTTTGCGGCTTCGCGGGGTGGTTTTCGTTCACAAACATGATTCTGGAACCGGGCCACCCCCGGCGTTTCCGCCAACTCCGGGGTGACGCGTGCTGAATTCTGTCGCTGCTGGCCGCCGCGCCGCATTGCGGGCAGCGGCCTACCAGATGGCCGCTGTGGCACTGGTAGCGTTGATTTTCCTGGTTTCTGGCTGGCCCGCTTCGCTGGCGGTGCTCGTGGGCGGGGCCGGTGTGGTGTCGGGAAGCGCTCTGGCCGCGAATATCGCGCTGGGCGGCGGTGTGGTGACGGCGCGGACCGCGCTGTTGAAGCTGGTGCTGGGCACCGGTCTGAAGTGGTTGGTGGTCATAACGATATTTGCGTTGGCATCGGGTGTTGGGCGCATGGCGCCGCTCCCCTTGCTCGCAGGCCTCGCGGTCGCTCTGATCGCGCAGCCATTGGCTTTGAACTTTTGTGCCAGGGTAGACCGTGAGCGCTGAAACAGCTTCGGGTGGCGGGGCCACCGAATACATCCAGCACCACTTGCATCATCTCCAGTGGCAAGTGGGAGAAGGCAAGTTCATGACCATCAACATCGACAGCGTGCTGTTCACGTTGGTGTTGTCGTCGCTGTTCCTGTTCTTCTTCATCCGCACCGCGCGCAAGGCGACGGCGGGCGTGCCGGGCAAGTTCCAGGCCGGCGTGGAGATGATCGTGGGCTTCGTCGACGGTCTGGTCCGCGAGACCTTCCACGGCCGCAGCAAGCTCATCGCCCCGCTGGCGATCACCATCTTCTGCGTCGTGTTCCTGATGAACTTCATGGACATGATCCCGGTCGACTGGCTCCCGGGCGCGTGGATGAAGGCCAACGAACTGGCCGGCCACGACCCCAGCCACGCCTACCTGCGCGTCGTGCCCACCGCCGACCTCAACACCACGCTCGGCCTGTCGCTGATGGTGTTCCTGCTGATCCAGGTCTTCGGCATCAGCCACAAGGGCTTCGGCAAGTTCTTCAAGGAAGCTTTCACCGCGCCGTTCCATGCCGAGGGCACGGTGATGAAGATCCTGCTCGCGCCCGCCAACCTGCTGTTGCGCGTGATCGAAGAGCTGGTCCGCCCGCTGTCGCTCACCCTGCGACTGTTCGGCAACATGTACGCCGGCGAGTTGATCTTCATCCTCATCGCACTGATGACCTGGAACGCCGCGCTGTCCAGCGGCATGACCTACGTGATGGCGCCGCTGCAGTTCATTTCCGGCTTCGTCTGGACCGCGTTCCACATCCTGGTCATCACCCTGCAGGCCTTCATTTTCATGATGTTGACCATCGTGTATCTGAGCATGGCGGCGGAAAGCCACTGATTCCGAGTCATCCGGTTTCGAGTCATCAGGTTTCGAGTCATCCTATTTCGTTTCGCCCTTTCATCCTTCCTTTTTTCACCTCAATAGTTGTACGGAGAACACCATGGAAAACGTCGCCCTCTACGCTGAAATCGCGAAGTTCACGGTCATCGCGGCCGGCCTGCTCATCGGTCTCGGCGCGCTCGGCACCGCGATCGGCTTCGCCATCCTCGGCGGCAAGTTCCTCGAAGGCGCCGCCCGCCAGCCGGAACTCACCCCGATGCTGCAGACCAAGATGTTCATCGTCGCCGGCCTGCTCGACGCGGTGCCGATCATCGGCGTCGCCATCGCCCTGCTGCTGATCTTCGCCAACCCGTTCCTGTCCGCGATCGCGGGCTGATCAAGCAACCCGGTCTTGGCTAGCGCCGGCGCTTCGCGCACCGGCGTCAGGAGTACGTCATGGATATCAATCTCACTTTCATCGTCCAGGGCTTCGCGTTCTTCGCGGTGGCCTGGCTGGTGATGAAGTTCGGCTGGCCGAACATCATCGCGGCCATCGAGGAACGTCAGCAGAAGATCGCTGAGGGTCTCGCTGCGGCCGACAACAGCCAGAAAGCGCTCGCCCAGGCCGAAGAGAAGGTCAACGAAGAACTGAAGCTCGCCCGCACCAAGGCCAACGAGATCATCGACCAGGCCCACCAGCGCGCGAACCAGATCATCGATCAGGCCAAGAACGACGCCGTCGCCGAAGCCAACCGGCAGAAGGCGCTGGCCGAAGCCGAGATCGCTGCTGCCGCCAACCGCGCCAAGGAAGACCTGCGCAAGCAGGTGTCCTTCCTGGCCGTGAGCGGCGCCGAGAAGCTGCTGAAGCGCGAGATCGACGCCAACGCCCACAAGGCGCTGATCGACGAACTCGCCGCCCAACTGTGACGGGACGAATCGAACGATGAGCCAGGCCCTCACCCTCGCACGTCCCTACGCCCGCGCGGCGTACGCGATCGCACGCGACGCCGGCGCCACGCCGACGTGGTCGGACGCGCTCGCCTTCGCGGCTCGCGTGTCCGCCGATCCGCGCGCGCAGTCGCTGCTGGGTCATCCGCAGCTCGATCGCGGCGACGCGGTCGCCCTGCTGTCGCCGCCGGTCGGCAACAGCGTGGACAGCGCGGACCTGTTCGGCAACGACCTGTTCGGCAATTTCCTCGCGCTGCTGGCCGACAACCGCCGGCTGCCGCTGCTGCCGGAAATCGCCGGACTGTTCGAGGAACTGCGCGCCGATGCCGAACGCATCGTCAAGGCCCGGATCACCTCGGCCACGGCGATGCCGGCGGCCGAAGTCGAGAGCATCAAGATCGCGCTCAAGCGCCGCTTCGGTCGCGAGGTCGAACTCGAAACCGCGGTCGACGCCAGCCTGATCGGCGGCGCGGTGATCGATGCCGGCGACGTGGTCATCGACGGTTCGCTCAAGAACAAGCTTTCGCGGCTGCAGACGGCTCTGGCGCAATAACACGATTGTAGGGTGGGCTTCATGCCCACCACCGCGACAACAAAACACTGCGATTCCCCGGGAATTCGTAATGGTGGGCACAAGGCCCGCCCTACACAGGAAACAACCATGGCTACCTCCCAGCTCAACCCGTCCGAAATCAGCGAACTGATCAAGACCCGCATCGAGAAGGTCAAGCTTTCCGCGGAAGCGCGCAACGAAGGCACCGTGACCTCGGTGTCCGACGGCATCGTGCGCATCCACGGTCTGGCAGACGTGATGCAGGGCGAAATGATCGAGCTGCCCGGCAACACCACCGCACTGGCGCTGAATCTCGAGCGCGATTCGGTCGGCGCCGTGGTCCTCGGCGACTACAAGACCCTGCGCGAAGGCGACACCGCCAAGACCACCGGCCGCATCCTCGAAGTGCCGACCGGCCCGGAACTGCTGGGTCGCGTGGTCAACGCGCTGGGCGAAGCCATCGACGGCAAGGGTCCGATCGAAGCCAAGACCTCCTCGCCGGTGGAAACCATCGCCCCGGGCGTGATCTGGCGCAAGTCGGTGTCGCAGCCGGTGCAGACCGGCTACAAGTCGGTTGACGCCATGATCCCGATCGGCCGCGGCCAGCGCGAGCTGATCATCGGCGACCGCCAGACCGGCAAGACCGCGCTCGCGATCGACGCGATCATCAATCAGAAAGATTCCGGCATCAAATGCATCTACGTGGCGATCGGTCAGAAGAACTCGACCATCTCCAACATCGTGCGCAAGCTCGAAGCCAACGGCGCGATGGCGTACACCACGGTCGTCGCCGCCTCGGCGTCCGAGTCGGCCGCGATGCAGTACATCGCCGCCTACTCCGGCTGCACGATGGGCGAATACTTCCGCGACCGCGGTGAAGACGCGCTGATCATCTACGACGATCTGTCCAAGCAGGCCGTGGCCTACCGCCAGATCTCGCTGCTGCTGCGCCGCCCGCCGGGCCGCGAAGCGTATCCCGGCGACGTCTTCTATCTGCACAGCCGCCTGCTCGAGCGCGCCGCGCGCGTGTCCGAGGACTACGTCGAGAAGTTCACCAATGGCGCAGTGAAGGGCAAGACCGGTTCGCTGACCGCGCTGCCGATCATCGAGACCCAGGCCGGCGACGTGTCGGCGTTCGTGCCGACGAACGTGATCTCCATTACCGACGGCCAGATCTTCCTCGAAACCGATCTGTTCAACGCCGGTATCCGTCCGGCCGTGAACGCCGGTATCTCGGTGTCGCGCGTCGGTGGCGCCGCCCAGACCAAGATCATGAAGAAGCTGTCGGGCGGCATCCGCATCGCGCTCGCCCAGTACCGTGAGCTGGCTGCGTTCGCGCAGTTCGCCTCGGATCTCGACGAAGCCACCCGCAAGCAGCTCGAACGCGGTCAGCGCGTCACCGAGCTGATGAAGCAGAAGCAGTACGCCCCGATGTCGGTCGCCGAGCAGTCGCTGTCGATCTATGCCGTGGACAAGGGCTACATGGACGAAGTGCCGGTCAACAAGATCGGCGCGTTCGAGGAAGCCCTGCACGCCCACTTCTTCAACACCAAGGGCGACGTGCTGGCGAAGATCAACGAAAGCGGCGACTGGAACGACGACCTCGAGGCCGCGTTCAAGGCCGGTATCGAGGAATTCGTGAAGACCGGTTCCTGGTGATGTCGTAGGGCGGGCCCCGGCCCGCCTTCGGATATGTCGTAATCGGCAATGGCGGGCTTGAGCCCGCCCTACGGGAAGAGAGAGATGGCAGGCGGCAGAGAAATCAAAACCAAGATCAAGTCGGTGCAGAACACCCGCAAGGTGACGCGCGCACTCGAAATGGTCTCGGCTTCAAAGATCCGCAAGGCGCAGGACCGCATGAAGGCCTCGCGTCCGTATGCGCGTGCGATGAAGCAGGTCATCGGCCATCTCGCGCAGGCGAACTCCGAGTTCCAGCATCCGTATCTGGTCGAGCGCAAGGACATCAAGCGCGTCGGCTATGTGATCGTGTCTTCGGACCGCGGTCTGGCCGGCGGCCTCAACAACAACCTGTTCCGCAAGCTGCTCGGTGAGATCCGCAACTGGCAGCAGCAGGGCGTCGAAGTCGACGTGGTCACCATCGGCCAGAAGGCCACGGTGTTCTTCCGCCGGATCAAGGTCGACATGCTCGCGTCGGTCACGCATCTGGGCGACACCCCGCAGGTGGATCAACTGGTCGGCGTGATCAAGGTGATGCTGGATGCATACAGCAGCGGCAAGGTCGACAAAGTGTTCCTGGTCTACAACGACTTCGTGAACACCATGACCCAGCGCGCGGCGTTCGATCAGCTGCTGCCGCTGCCGGCGTCCGACACCGCGGTCGCCCACCACGACTGGGATTACATCTACGAACCCGATGCGCAGACCGTGCTGGAGCACGTGCTCACGCGCTACATCGAGTCGCTGGTGTACCAGGCGGTGATGGAGAACGTCGCGTCGGAACACGCGGCGCGCATGGTGGCGATGAAGGCCGCCAGCGACAACGCGACCAAGATGATCGACAGCCTGAACCTGATCTACAACAAGGCGCGCCAGGCCGCGATCACCCAGGAAATCTCCGAAATCGTCGGCGGCGCCGCGGCGGTCTGACCCACATTCCTGTCGGAGCGACGCGAGTCGCGACTTGCGTCGCTCCCACAAAACAGCAATCGAAGTTCCAGAGGACACAGTGATGAGCAACCAGGGCAAGATCGTTCAGATCATCGGCGCCGTCGTCGACGTCGAATTCCCGCGCGAGAGCGTGCCGAAGGTGTACGACGCGCTGAAGGTGCAGAACACCGAAATCACGCTGGAAGTGCAGCAGCAGCTGGGCGACGGCGTGGTGCGCACGATCGCCCTCGGTTCCACCGACGGCCTCAAGCGCAACCTGATCGCCGACAACACCGGCCGCGGCATCTCGGTGCCGGTCGGCATCGGCACGCTGGGCCGCATCATGGACGTGCTGGGTCGTCCGATCGACGAAGCCGGCCCGGTCAAGGCCGACACCACGTGGGAAATCCACCGTGCGGCGCCGTCGTACGAAGATCAGGCCTCGACCACCGAACTGCTGGAAACCGGCATCAAGGTCATCGATCTGATGTGCCCCTTTGCCAAGGGCGGCAAGGTCGGCCTGTTCGGCGGCGCCGGCGTGGGCAAGACCGTGAACATGATGGAACTCATCAACAACATCGCGACCGAGCACTCGGGCCTGTCGGTGTTCGCCGGCGTCGGTGAGCGTACCCGCGAAGGCAACGATTTCTATCACGAAATGCAGGAATCGGGCGTCGTCAACGTCGAAGAGCACGCCAAGTCGAAAGTGGCGATGGTCTATGGCCAGATGAACGAGCCGCCGGGCAACCGTCTGCGCGTGGCGCTGACCGGTCTGACGATGGCCGAATACTTCCGCGACGAAGGCCGCGACGTGCTGCTGTTCGTCGACAACATCTACCGTTACACGCTGGCCGGTACCGAAGTGTCGGCGCTGCTCGGCCGCATGCCGTCGGCCGTGGGTTACCAGCCGACGCTCGCCGAGGAAATGGGCGTGCTGCAGGAACGCATCACCTCGACCAAGACCGGTTCGATCACCTCGATCCAGGCCGTGTACGTGCCCGCGGACGACCTGACCGACCCGTCGCCGGCGACCACGTTCGCCCACCTGGACGCGACCGTCGTGCTCAGCCGTAACATCGCATCGCTGGGTATCTATCCGGCCGTGGATCCGCTCGATTCCACCTCGCGTCAGCTCGACCCGAACGTGATCGGCAACGAACACTACGACACCGCGCGTCGCGTGCAGGCCACCCTGCAGAAGTACAAGGAACTGAAGGACATCATCGCGATCCTGGGCATGGACGAGCTGTCGGAAGAAGACAAGCAGGCCGTGGCCCGCGCCCGCAAGATCGAGCGCTTCTTCTCGCAGCCGTTCACGGTCGCCGAAGTGTTCACCGGCTCCAAGGGCAAGTACGTGTCGCTGAAGGACACCATCCGCGGCTTCAAGATGATCGTCGACGGCGAATGCGACCACCTGCCGGAACAGGCCTTCTACATGGTCGGCGGCATCGAGGAAGCGGTGGAAAAAGCCAAGAAGATGGCGGCGTAAGCAGCTGTCGTAGGGTGGGCCCCTGGCCCACCATTGCGAGACATCAGGTCTCACAAGAGCCCGATGTCACGAGAAAAGCGGTGGGCCAGGGCCCACCCTACAGGAATCCGGAATACCTATGGCCACCATCCGTTGCGACATCGTCAGCGCCGAAGCCGAGATCTTCCACGGCGAGGCCACGCTCGTCGTCGCCACCGGCGAGCAGGGCGAACTCGGCATCGCGCCGCGCCACGCGCCGCTGATCACCCGCCTGAAGCCCGGCAAGGTCGTCGTGACCCAGCCGAACGGCGAAGTGCTGGATTTCGCGATCTCCGGCGGCATCCTCGAAGTGCAGCCGCAGGTCGTGACCGTGCTGGCCGACACCGTGGTGCGCGCGCAGGATATCGACGAAGCAGCGGTTCGCGCGGCGATGGAAGAAGCCGAGCGCGCGCTGGCGCACAAGGATCCGAAGATGAGCGCCGAAGAAGCGCAGAGCCAGCTGGCGATGAGCCTTGCACAGCTGAGCGCGCTGGAGCGCTTGCGCAAGAACCTGAAGCACTGAGGTCTTCGCGATCGTGCGATACCGAAACGCCGGCGAAAGCCGGCGTTTTGTTTGCAGACGTTTCCGTAGGAGGGGCTTCAGCCCCGAGCTTTCCGGAAACAATGATGATCCGTAGCCGGGCCGAAACTTCCGATGGCCATCATTTGATAAGGCTCGGGGCTGAAGCCCCTCCTACAGAATCAGGCCTTGTAGACCCAATGCCGCGACAGCAGGAAGCCGACCACGCCGAGCATCAGCTCGACCGCCGGCTTCGCCAGCCATGCCCATTGCAGCCCGAAGACGTCGTCGATATGACCTATCGCCCAGGTGCTGACCGCGGTGGTGCAGAGCCACATCAACACGAACCGTCGCAATTGCGTGCCGCCGATGCGGGTGTCGTCGCCGGCGAAAGTGAACTTGCCGTTGAGCCAGAAGCCGAGCATCGCGCCGCTGATGCGTCCGCAGATGTTCGCCGCTTCGATCAGCAGCCCGAAATGGCTGAGCAGCACCATCACGCCCCAGTCGAGCAGCCACTGCACGCCGCCGATCAGCAGATAGTGGCGGCCCTGTCGATGCAGACTCATCGCGATGCGCCATCCGTGGGCAAGGTCCGGATTCGCCAGAGTTCGATGCCGCCCAATGTCTCCGCGCGTTCCGCGCCGCTGCGCACGAGTCCGGCACGCAGTGCGGGATGCGCCGTGTCCATGTTCACCAGCACCCAGCGGATGCGTTCGCGCGCGAGGAGTTCCGCCCAGCGCGCGCCGGAAGCATCGGCGTTCGCAAGCAGCGCCGATGCGGCCAACGACGGATCGTGCGGCGACACCGTGCGGCCGCGGCCGCCAAGTTCGGCGACGAAACCGCGCATGGGATCGGTGGCGAGCACGATGTCGTCTTCGCCGTTCGGGACGCGTTTCAGGAGCATGCGCTCCGGCACATAGGCGGGCAGCACCGCATCGGTATCGCCGCAGCTGCGGATCGTGCGTTTCAGCGCAGCGGAATGATGCAGCCAGCCGGCATTCGCCTGGAAGGCGAGATTCAGCACGCAGACGCCGACCAGCAGCCACAGCAGGCTGCGTTTTCCGAGCGTACTTTCAGCGCCGACCGGCAACAGCACCGCCAGCAGCGCGAGGCCCGGAAAGGCATAGCGCGCGTACTGCATCGGCATCAGCGGCAGCAGCAGACTCGCGGTAACCGCGAGCATCAGCGCGCGTCGTCCCGGCCGCAGCAATTGCAGCAGCCACAGGCCCGCAAGCGCGACCAGCACGAAACCGAATCCGCCGTCCCAGCCTTCGACATAGCGGTCGGTATCGAACGTCATCCGCCACAGCAGGTCGGGCGCGAATCCCGCATGCCAGCGCGGGTCGGTGAATTGTGTCGTCGGGAAATATGCCGAACCGAAGACGTGATTGAAGGACGGCAACACCGGATTGCCGGTGGCCAGCCACGATTGCGCGTAAGCCGACATCGCCAGCACGGCGAACGCGATCGACGCCAGCGACAGACGACGCCACGGCCACTGCGGCCAGTGACGCCAGCCGGCGTAGAGCAGCAGCGGCAGCGCGGCGATGCCATGCACGGGCTTCAACGCGCACAGGCCGGCGAACAGCACCGTGCCGAGCCACAGTCGCCCGGGCACATCGGCCACGATCACCGCGATGAAGGCCAGCGTCACCGCCGTGGCCGCGAGTTCGGTCTGCATGCCCGCGGCGATCCAGACCAGCGTCGGCAGGCTCGCGAACAGCGCGAGCGCCAGCCAGCGTTCGTGCGCGGTCGCGCGCAGGCTCGATACGATCGACCATGCCGCACTCGCCGCCAGCATCAACCAGAGCGCATTGAGCGCGCCGTGCGCTTCCTGTCGCGCAAGCGTGAAGACGATCCCGTGCAGGATGTCGCCGGCCCACGGCGCGAACGACCACACCTGGAATTCCGGCGCGGGCGTATAGCGGGCATGCTGCATCCACTGCGTCGGCAGGCCGAGGTGATAGGTCAGATCATCCATCTGCATGGCCGGCAGCCAGCAGGCGGTCGAAGCCAGCCCCAGCAGCATCACCGCGAACGCGGCCGCATGCGACGCGGAGGTCACGGCATCGCGCCAGCCGTGCGTCGTCTCGCGCGATGCCTGACGCAACGCTTTCCGCTGCAGGGCGATCACCGCGAGCAGCAGGGCCAGCCACACCCAGACGTAGTGCATCGGCAGGGTCACGACCCAGCCGGTGAGACCGGCGATGAGCATCAGGCCGACGATCGTCGATATCGCCGCGCCGCCCGGCATTCCCGTCGGTTTGAAGCGCAGCCCGATGGCGTGCGCGGCCAGACCGAGCAAGGTCGACGCCAGGATCGGCAGCGGCCCCACGAACACGACAAGCGCGAGCAGCCACACCGCCGCCAGCGCCGAGGCCCACGACCAGCGCAGCCATCGCTGCAGCGGCCACGCGGCCGCCAGCGCGAGCAGCGCCAGCACCAGCGACAGCGCGAAGCGTTCGGCCGGCAACTGCCGCCAGGTGTCGTGGAAGAGCAGGCCTGCGATGGTCGCGGCGACGCCCGCACCCGCGACCGGCAGCGGCCAGCGCGGGCGCGATGCGGGCGATTCGGCGGGCGGCGTGGCGATGGACGCGTCTGCAGGCATTCGGGGGCGAATTCGGAATCGGCGGGCATCGTAGCAGCCGGTGTCGCTAAAATGCCGTGAACAACCGTCCTGGAGTCCATATGAGCGCACCCCTGCATGTCGTTGTCCTCGCTGCCGGCGAAGGCAAGCGGATGAAATCCAGCCTGCCGAAAGTGCTGCAGAAGATCGCGGGGATGCCGATGCTGGGGCACGTCATCGCTACGGCGCGCACGCTGGCGCCGGCGGCTATCCATGTGGTCTACGGCCACGGCGGCGACCAGGTGCGGGCCGCGTTCGCGGAACAGCCGGATCTGCGCTGGGCGGAGCAGACCGAGCGCAAGGGCACCGGTCATGCCGTGCAGCAGGCGATGGATGCCAGCTCGAAAAGTACGATCCCGGACGATGCGCGCGTGCTCGTGCTGTACGGCGATGCGCCGCTCAACCGCAGCGAGACGCTGCAGCGCATGCTGGCGATTCCCGCGCCGTTGGTCGGACTGACGACGGAGCTGGACAATCCCTTCGGCTACGGCCGCGTGCTGCGCGACGCGCAGGGGCGGGTGGCGGCCATCGTCGAGGAAAAGGACGCCACCGACGACCAGCGGCGCATCCATCTGGTCTACACCGGCGTGATCGCGGCCGATGCGGCCGCGCTGCGGCGCTGGTTGAATGGCCTGAAGAACGACAACGCGCAGGGCGAGTATTACCTCACCGACGTGTTCGCCGCGGCCGCGGACGAATTCACCCCCGCCGAGATCGTGATCGCCGAGGATCCGCAGGAAACCGAAGGCGCCAACGACGCCTGGCAACTCGCGCACCTCGAACGCGCGTTCCAGCTGCGCGCGGTCCGCCGGCTCTGCATCGACGGCGCGCGTTTCGCCGACGTGAACCGCGTCGACGTGCGCGGTGAAGTGATCGTCGGCCACGATGTCGAGATCGACGCCAATGTGGTGTTCGAAGGCCGTGTGGTGCTCGGCGACAACGTGCGCATCGGTCCGTTCTGCCGGTTGAAGGATGTCGAACTCGCCGCCGGCACCGAAGTGCGCGCGCATTGCGACCTGGAAGGTGCGAAAACCGAAGGCGCGGCGCTGATCGGCCCGTTCGCGCGGCTGCGGCCGGGCACTGTGCTCGCCGACGGCGTGCATATCGGCAATTTCGTCGAGACCAAGAACGCGAACATCGGCATCGGCAGCAAGGCCAATCATCTGACTTATCTCGGCGATGCGGCGATCGGCGCGGGCGTGAACGTCGGCGCCGGCACCATCACCTGCAACTACGACGGGGCCAACAAATCCATCACCACCATCGAGGACGGCGCCTTCATCGGCTCGAACGCGGCGCTGGTGGCGCCGGTGCGGATCGGCAAGGGTGCGACCATCGCAGCGGGTTCGGTGATCTCGAAGGAAGCGCCCGACGGCAAGCTCACCGTGACGCGGGCGAAGCAGGTCACGGTCGACGGCTGGAAACGGCCGGTGAAAAAACCGAAATAGCCCGCGGTCGTAGGAGGGGCTTCAGCCCCGAGCGTTTTGTCGGCAGCAGGCGCGATCGAAACCGGGGTTTCATTCCCGTCAGCCGTAGGCACGGCCCGGTTGTCGTCGCATTTCGAGTTCTATCTGGGCCGGGCTGAAGCCCCTCCTACAAAAAAGCGTCGCCTGGAAATCACCGCGCCGGCAGGGTCATGCTGACCCACAGCCCGCCGCCTTCGCGGTTCTGCAGCGCGACATGGCCGCCGTGGGCTTCGATGATGTCGCGGGTCAGCGCGAGGCCCAGCCCGGTGCCGTGGCGCTTGGTCGAATAGAACGGCAGCAGCGCCTGCGCCAGCACCGCCTCGCTCATGCCGCTGCCGCGGTCGAGGATATCGATCCGCCAGTGCTCCGGCAGCTTGCGCAGCTGCAGTTGCACGTCGCCCGGCGCCGAGCCGGACTCGTGCGCGTTCTTCACCAGGTTCAACAGCGCCTGTTCCATCTGCGCCGCGTCGAGATAGGCCACGCCATCGTCGTGCTGTCCGCTCCACGCGAATTCGACCTGGCTGCGCAACTGGGCGAAGAAACGGCCCCATTGCACCGGCTCCAGCCGTGGCGCCGGCAGTTTCGCGAAGTGCGCGTAGTCGCGGATGAAACCTTCGAGATGGCGCGCGCGTTCCTCGATCGTCGCCAGTGCGTTCGGCAGCCGTTCCAGCTGGCCGCGCCGCAGCAGCTCCGCGCTGGAATGCGCCAACGATGCGATCGGCGCCAGCGAATTGTTGAGCTCATGGCTGATCACCCGGATCACCTTCTTCCAGGTCTGCACTTCCTGGCGCCGCAGCTCGGCGGTGAGCAGGCGCAGCAGCACCAGTTCGTGGCGGCGGCCGTTGAGCCGCAAGCCGCGGCGCGAGAGATGGAAGATTTCCTCGTTGTCCTCGTCGCCGACCGCGAAAATGCCGTCGCCGCCGCGCTCGAACGCATCCCGCAGCGCCTGCGGCACGCGTTCGAGAATCGTGTCGAAGCCCTGGCCTTCCAGTCGTCGTCCTTCGCCGAGCAGCTTCCGCGCGGCCAGATTGCCCAGCACGATGCGCTGCGATTCGTCGACCAGCACCATCGCCACCGGCGTGTTCTGGACCATGGTGTCGAGCAGCAGTTCGCGCTGCACCAGGGTCATCCGCTGCTCGCGCAGGGCATCGCCCAGGGCGTTGTGCGCGTTCACCAGTTCGATCAGGTCGCTGTACTTGTTCCAGGTGATGCCGAAGCTGAAATCGCCGTCGCGATAGCTGGCCACGGTGCCGGCCAACGCGCGGAACAGCGCGCGCATCGGCGAGACCATGTGCCAGATCAGCGCGCCCAGCAGCGTGCCGACGACCAGCGCGGGCAGCACGGCGGCCGCCCACTCAGGTAGCCAACGCGTCAACAGCGCGGCCGACAGCGCGGCCAGCACCACGCACAGCACGCCCAGCACGATGAGCCGGATCGTCAATGGCAGAACGCGGAGGACTTGCATGTTCGGTCCGGTCGGTCAGACGGGTTGGGCCGGCATCAGCTGCGCGCGATGCCGAGGCGTTCGATCCGCCGATACAGCGCCTGTCGCGACATGCCCAGATCGCTCGCGGCCTGGGCCAGCACGCCGCCGGCGCGCGCGAGCGCGGCTTCGATCGTGGCGCGGTCCGGTTCGGCGGTATCGCCTGCGGATGCGGATGGCGGAATCGCCGCTGCGGGCAGCCCCAGATCATCGACGCCGATCCGTGCGCCGCGCGACAGCAGCGCAGCGCGCTGCACGGTGTTGCGCAGCTCGCGCACATTACCGGGCCAGCGATGCGCGAGCAGCGCGCGCTCCGCGTCGCCGTCGAGCGATTTGTCGGCAGGCAGGAAGTGTTTCGCGAGGGGCAGGATGTCGTCCGGCCGCTGCATCAGCGCCGGCAAGCGGACTTCGACCGCGTTCAATCGATAGAAGAGATCCTCGCGGAACTGGCCCGTGGCGATCAATGCCGGCAGGTCGGCGTTGGTCGCGCTGATCACGCGCACCTTCACCGCGCGCTCGCGATTGCTGCCCAGGCGCTGGAATTGCCCGGTTTCCAGCACGCGCAGCAGTTTCACCTGGCCGGCCAACGGCAGGGTGCCGATTTCGTCGAGGAATAATGTGCCGCCGTCGGCCGCCTCGAACTTGCCTTCGCGGGCGCGACTGGCGCCGGTGTAGGCGCCGGCCTCGGCGCCGAACAATTCGGCCTCGATCAGATCGGCCGGCAGCGCGCCGCAGTTCAACGCGATGAACGGCCCGCTGCGCACGGAAGAATTCGCATGCACGATCTCGGCGAGTTTTTCCTTGCCGCTGCCGTTGGGCCCTGTGATCAGCACCGGAAGATCGGAGCGCGCGACCTGACAGGCGAGGGCGAGGGTGGATTCGGTCAATGGATCGGCATGCACGAAGCCGCGCAATTCGTACTCGTCCAGCGCCGCGCGACGCCGGCGATCGCCCGCGTTCCTGTGCGCGAGTTGCTGGCGGGTCTGCGACAGCTCCAGCAGGTTGTTGACCGTGACCATCAATTTTCGGTCGTCCCAAGGCTTGGCCAGATAATCGGCGGCGCCGGCCTTGACCAGCTCCACCGCGGCTTCCAGATGCGTCCACGCGGTGAGCAGGATCACCGGCAGATCCGGATGGTGCGCGCGGATCTCGCGGAACAGCGCAACGCCTTCTTCGCCGGAGGTGGTGTCGTCCTCGAAGTTCATGTCCTGCATCACCAGATCCACCGGCGACTGGTTCAATGCGACCATACCGGCCTCGGGACTGGCCGCGATGCGGGTGTCGATATCGTGCAGCGAGAACAGCGTCTCCAGCGCGGTGGCGACGGCGGGGTTGTCGTCGATGACGAGGATCGTGGGCATGTGGGAAGCGTAACTCAGTGGGGTTGGATTGCGGGAGGCATGCCTGCGGCGGCGTGCGGCGAACAGGAAAAAATTGTCGTCCCGAACATCCGCGAAGCGGATGGAGGGATCTGCTGCACGCTGTTTCATGGGCACACAGAGAAGCAGATCCCTCCTCGGGCTGCGCCCTCGTTCGGGATGACAGATAAAATTCCGGCGTTCTCCGTCGAGTCTCCTACACGCTGCGCGTCGCCACCGCCGGCGGCACCGCGGCCGCGCGCTTTGCCGGGCCGTACACCGCGATCTGTCCAAGCAGCCACAGCGCGACCGCGCCCACCGGCAGATACAGCGCCGGCAGACGCGGCAGTTCGTAATGCGTCATCAGCAACTGGTTCAGACCGAAAGCGCCGAGCATGCCCAGCACGATGCCGATGGTGGCGAGCAGGAAATTCTCGGTCTGGAAATAGCGCAGGATCTGCCCGCGGGTGGCGCCCAGCGCGCGACGTACGCCGATCTGTTTGGTGCGCTGCTGCACCCAGAAACTGGCGAGACCGACGATGCCCAGTGCTGTGACGATCATCAGCGCGACGCACACCGCGCCGAGCAGCCAGGCCATCGCCTTGTCCTGCTGGTAATACTCGTCGATGACATCGGTGAACGCGCCCTGGTCCATGATGATCCGGCTGCGATTGACCTTCTCCAGCGTTGCGACCGCTGCTTTCAGCACTTCCTCGCGGCGTTCGGGGCTGGTGCGGATCGCGAAGCGGCCGGACACCGGGCGGATCGGCAGCAGCATCGAGTTCTGCGCATTGACCGGACCTTCGTTGTCGTTCGGGCGGATCAGGCTGTCGACCACGCCGACGATCTTGATCGGATCGGTGCCCCAACTGTCGTGCAACAGCTTGCCGACCGCGTTCTCGCCGGGAAACAATTTCTCCGCCATGCCGCGGGTCACGATCGCTGCGGCGATCGATGTGTCGTCGCCGATCGTGCTCATGTCGATGTATTCCTCCGGCAGGAAGTCGCGCCCGGCCGCCAGCTTCAGGCCGAAGGTTTCCAACAGTTGTTCGTCGCCCAGATACACGCCCACGTTGAGGCTGGGAATCTGCTGGTCGGGCTTGATGCTGACCGACGAATTCCAGGAGGAATCGTCGAACGGAACATGGTTGGTCATGGTCGCGTATTTCACGCCGGGGATCGCGCGCAGCGCGGCCAGATCGGTCTTCGCTGCGGCATCGGCGTTGTCGTTGGTGCCGATGCCCGCGACGTTGACGCGCACGATCTCGTCTTCGGCGAGGCCGGTGTCGCGATTCATCCGCTCCATGCGGGTGTCGATCAGGAACAGCGCGTTGCAGACGATCGCGCAGCTCAGCGCGATTTCGAGCACGATCAGCGCGGACGCGGTCTTGTGACGGCGCAGCGTGGAAAGGATGGGGCGGATATCCATGGTGACCTCTGCGATGTCTCCTTCCCCCGCATCGTGGGGGAAGGTCGGGATGGGGACGGTTACTGCGATTTCAGCTGGATGGCCGGTGCGATCTGACAGGCGCGCCAGGCCGGCAACAGGCCGGCGAGCAGGCTCGCGAACAAGGTGATCGCGATCGCGGCCAACAGCATGCTGCCGTCGAGATTGGCGAGTTCGGCGTAGTCGGTGGGCTGCTGGCGAACGGCCCACAGTCCCAGCAGTGCGAAACCGATGCCGAGCGCGCCGCCGGCCAGACCGACCACCCCGGCTTCGATCAGATACTGGACGAAGACTTCGCGCCGGGTCGCGCCCAATGCGCGGCGCACGCCGATCTCGGCGGAGCGGCGCAGGAACTTGGCCAGCAGCAGGCCGATGGTGTTCACCAGGCAGACGAACAGGAACCCGAACGCCAGCCAGCCCTGCAGACGCACGTCGGACGGAACGACGCCGTTGGTGTCGAGCCACGCCATCACGTCATCCAGACGGATGTTGGTGGGACGCTCGAAGCGGCCTGCCGCGCGCTGCTGATCGGAATAGTTGGCGAGGTAGCGGCGATAGGCGTCGGCTTTGGCGGGCGAATCCAGTTCCACCCAGTACTGCAGCCAGGCGCAGTCCGCGTTGACGCCGTAGTTGCCTTCCTTGTCTTCGCCGCCGTCGCGCGCGCCGCTGCCCCAACAGTTCATGTTGCCGTTGGGCGACATGTCCAGCGCGCGGGATGTCCAGAACGGGATGAACAACTGTTCGTCCGAGCCGAAGCGGCTCTGGGTCAGATCGTAGAAGCGCGGGCTGGGACGCCAGGCCTTCAGCACGCCGATGATCTTGAACGCGTTCTGTTCGGCGCGCAGCGACTTGCCCACGCTGTTGCCGCCGCCGAAGAGTTTCTCGTTGAGTTCGGCGGAGATCACCACGACCCGCGCGCGCGCCTTGTCGTCCTCCGCGGTCCAGCCGCGACCGTATTCGAAGGGCGCATCGAACATCGGGAAGAAGTCCGCGGTGGTGTAGCGCGCGTTGGCGACGAACGGATTCAGCCCGTTGCGCTCCGGCTCGATCGCGACGCCGCCCGCGGTCATCAGCGCCTGGCGGTCTCCGCGCTTTTCGCGCAGCAGCGCTTCGGCATCGAAGCGGGTCATCTGGGACTCGGGCTCCTGACCGGGCTGGTAGCCGGTCATGGTGGCCGGGTCGAGGCGCGGGTAGAACAATCGGTCGCTCTTGTGCGGGATGGGATCGCCGGACAGCACATGGAAGACCGTCAGCGTGGTCATGCTGGCGCCGATGCCCAGCGCGATCGCCAGCACCATCAGCGCGGTCAGGACCTTGTTGCGTTTGAAGCTGCGCAACGCGAGCGAGAAGTAATAGCCGTACATGCTGTTCGCGAACATGGCGTTGCCCTCAGGCCGGGACCGTGGAAGTCTGCGTGACCGGGGAACCGACCAGGACGCTGTCGTTGCGCAGGTCGGTGACCATGCCGTCGACGATATGCACGTTGCGCTGCGCGCGCGCGGCGAGTTCGGGGTCGTGGGTCACCATCACGATGGTGGTGCCCTGGCCGTTGATCTCCTCCAGCAGCTCCATCACGCTGCGCGCCATCTGCGAATCGAGGTTACCGGTCGGTTCGTCGGCCAGCAGCAGGCGCGGACTGCCGGCGAGCGCGCGGGCGATGGCGGCGCGCTGCTGCTGACCGCCCGAGAGTTCCGACGGATAGTGACGCATGCGCGAACCCAGCCCGACCTTGGTCAACGCTTCTTCGATCCGCTGCCGGCGTTCGGAGGCCGGCATGCCGCGATAGCGCAGCGGCGCGTCGACGTTGTCGAACAGGTTGAGATCGGGAATCAGATTGAAACTCTGGAAGATGAAGCCGATCTTGCGGTTGCGCAGCTTCGAGCGCGCATCGTCGCCGAGCTTGCTCACGTCCTCGCCGTCGAGCAGATAGGTGCCGCCGGTGAATTCTTCGAGCAGGCCGGCGATGTTGAGGAACGTGGTCTTGCCCGAACCCGACGGTCCGGTGACCGCCACGAACTCGCCCTCGCGCACGTGCAGATCCAGCGCACGGAGCGCGTGGGTTTCGACCAGCTCGGTGCGGTAGACCTTGGTGACGCCTTGCATGTGCAACATGGGAACCCCGTCTTTGTAGGAGCGGCTTCAGCCGCGAGCTTTATGTTTTTTGCGGAATACGGAACGCGACCGACTCAACCGCCGATGCGGAACCGCGAAGGCCACTGCGGCATCGCGAGAAAACTGCCGCCGCGTCGCGGGCGATGACTCGCCGCATCGTTCGCCGAAGGCGCGAAATCGAAACGGTGCAGCGGCGGCGGCGACCAGCGCACGGCGTCGGTGAGGTCCTGCGCCGACCAGCCCTGATGGATGAGGAACGGGTCCGGCGCGGCGTCGAAGCGGCTGCTGTTGGAATGCGTGCCGTCGGAATGTGTGTTGCCGGGGGAAGTGCGCATGATCATTCTCCAGAGATACGGATGCGTTCGGCGTCGCCGAACTGGTCGCTGCCGGACACCACGATGCGGTCTCCGACGTTCGCGCCGTCGAGGATTTCCACGGCGCCGAGGCTGCTGACGCCGGTGCGGAGCCGGCGCTTGACGGCGATGTCGCCGTCCATGACATAGGCGGACAGACCGCCGCCCTGCTCCAGGAACGGGCCACGCTCGACGTTCAGCACGTTGCGGCGGGTGTCGAGCACGATCCGCGCGCTGAGCCGCTGGTTCTGGCGCAGGCCCGCGGGCTGTTTGTCGGAGAAGCGCAGACGCGCGGCGACTTCGCCGTTCACCACTTCCGGCGACACCGCCGAGATCGCCGCGGCGAAGGTGGCGCTGCCGCTACCGCTGTTGCCTGTGATTTCAGCGGGGATCCCGATGCCCAGATCGCGCGCGAAACTTTCCGGCACCTTGATCTCGACCTCGAACACCGACAGGTCGACCAGGCTCAACACCGCCGCGTTCGCGGTGACGTTGGCGCGCTGCGCGATCATCAACTGGCCGACCTGGCCGTCGAACGGCGCGCGCAGGGTCAGCGCTTCGACCTGGCGACGCAGTTCGTTCACCGCGGAACGCTGGCGGTCGGCCAGCAGATGCCGGTTGCGGGTGTCCAGACCGGCGCCGCGGCCTTCCAGCGCCAGCGCCTGCTGCGCGGCAGACAGGGCGAGATCGGCCTTCTTGAGTTCGTCCTGGGCGCGGGCCACGTCGATCTGTGCGACCGCGCCGCCGGCGAAGGCGCGTTGATTCCGCTCCAGATCGCGCAACGCCGCGGTCTTGTCCACCGTGGCCTGATCCAGCAGCTTGCGCGCATTGGCGCGGGTCAGTTCGCCGTCCAGCTCGGCGCGTCCGGCTTCGGCTTCCAGGCCGGCGAGGGTGGCCTCTTCCTGGGCCAGCCGGCTGCGCAGTTCCGGGCTGTCGATTTCGGCGAGCGTCTGGCCCTGCTTCACCACGTCGCCCGCGACCACTTTCAGGGTCACGGTGCCGGCGGCGATGGTGTAGAGCGTCGGGCTGTTGGCCGAGATCACCCGGCCCTCGGCCGAGAGGTCGCGGACCAGATCGCCGCGCTGCACTTCGGCGATGCGCAGCCGCGCGGTGTCGACCGAACGGCCGCCGCCGCGCCACGACGACAGCACCCCGCCGATGGCCACGGCCAGCGCCACGGCGATGCCGCCGACGATCAGCCAGCGCCGCCGGCTGGCGGCGAACGGCGAGCGGTTGAGCGAGAGGTCCTGTCCGGAGGTGTCGCGGATGGTCATGGCTTGGCCGATGCGGGTGGATACGCTGTGTCATGCAAGCAGCGTGCCAACATCAAGCCATTGTTTTATATGAAATTTTTCCGGGAAAAGAGTGTCCGCAGGCTGTCCGGACGCGTCCGCGCGGACGCTCGCCGCAGCTTTCGCCGTTACAATACGCGGGCTAAACCAGAAGGTGACGAGTACATGTGCGGCATAGTCGGCGCGATCGCGAATCGCGATGTGGTACCGGTTCTGATCGAGGGACTGAAGCGGCTCGAATATCGCGGTTACGATTCGGCGGGCATCGCCATCGTCGGCCGCAACGCCGCCAACGACAGCGACGTCCGCCGCGTACGGCGCACCGGGCGCGTGGCGGAGATGGAAAGCGCGGCCGCCAGCGAGGCTTTCAGCGCCGACCTCGGCATCGGCCACACCCGCTGGGCCACCCACGGCGGCGTGACCGAGCACAATGCGCATCCGCACATCAGCCACGGCGTGGCGCTGGTGCACAACGGCATCATCGAGAACCACGAACAGCAGCGCGAACGCCTGCGCGCGCTGGGCTACGCATTCGAGTCGCAGACCGACACCGAAGTCATCGCCCATCTGATCCATCACTACCTGACCGAAGGCGACGACCTGCTGCGCGCGCTGCAGCGCGTGGTCAAGGAGCTCGAAGGCGCCTATGCGCTGGCCGTGGTCAGCCGCAAGGAGCCCGAGCGCATGGTCTGCGCGCGCATGGGCTGCCCGCTGCTGATCGGCCTGGGCGAAGGCGAGAATTTCATTGCTTCCGACGTGTCCGCGATCATCCAGGCCACGCGCCGGGTGATCTTCCTCGAAGAAGGCGACACCGCCGAAGTCATGCGCACCGGCGTGCGCGTGTTCGACGCCACCGATACCGAAGTGCAGCGCGACGTGCACGTGTCCGACGTGTCGCTGGCCTCGCTGGAACTCGGCCCGTATCGCCATTTCATGCAGAAGGAGATCCACGAGCAGCCGCGCGCGATCGCCGACACCATCGAGGCCATCATCGACCACGGCAGCTTCACGCCGGAACTGTTCGGCAAGGGCGCCGAGGAGATCTTCTGCGACATCGAAGGCCTGCAGATCCTCGCCTGCGGCACGAGTTACTACGCCGGACTGACCGCGCGCTACTGGTTCGAGGCCATTACCGGCCTGCCTTGCAATGTCGAGATCGCCAGCGAATACCGCTACCGCAAGGTCGTGGCGAATCCGCGCCAGCTGATCGTCACCATCTCTCAGTCCGGCGAAACCCTGGACACGATGGAAGCGCTGAAATACGCGAAATCATTGGGCCACGACAAGACCCTGTCGATCTGCAACGTGCCCGAAAGCGCTATTCCGCGCGCCAGCCGGCTGGTGTTCTACACCCGCGCCGGCGCAGAAATCGGTGTGGCTTCGACGAAAGCCTTCACCACCCAACTGGTCGCACTGTTCGCGCTGACCGCTACGGTCGCGAAAGTGCAGGGCAAGCTGTCGACGGAACAGGAAGCCGAACTGCTGGACGCGCTGCGCCACCTGCCCGGCAGCGTGCAGCACGCGCTGAATCTGGAACCGCAGATCGTGGTCTGGTCCGATCGTTTCGCGCCGAAGCAGCATGCGCTGTTCCTCGGCCGCGGCATCCATTACCCGATCGCACTGGAAGGCGCGCTCAAGCTCAAGGAAATCTCCTACATCCACGCCGAGGCTTACCCGGCCGGCGAACTGAAACACGGCCCGCTGGCGCTGGTGGATGCGGACATGCCGGTGGTGGTGATCGCCCCGAACGACGCGCTGCTGGAGAAGGTGAAGTCGAACATCCAGGAAGTGCGCGCCCGCGGCGGCGAGATGTACGTCTTCGCCGACGCCGACAGCCACTTCACCGAATCCGAAGGCGTCCACGTCATCCGCACCCCGCGTCACGTCGGCCTGCTCTCGCCGATCGTGCATGCGATCCCGGTGCAGCTGCTGGCGTATCACGCGGCGCTGGCGCGCGGTACGGATGTCGACAAGCCGCGGAATCTGGCGAAGTCGGTCACCGTCGAATGATGTCCTGAAGCGCTGCCGCAGCGCTGATCGCCCATCGCCATCGAAGAACCGACATGCCGCAGCGCGCCTGGACGGCTTCCGCCATCCGCAGGATCGAAGCCGACTTCAACCGCTCGGCGGACACCCATCTGATTCGGATGGATCTGCCGGGGTTTCCGGGCATCGATCTGTATTTCAAGGACGAATCCAGCCACCCGACCGGCAGCCTCAAGCATCGGCTGGCGCGCTCGCTGTTCCTGTACTCGCTGGCCAACGGCTGGCTGCGCGAGGGCGGGCCGGTGATCGAGGCGTCCAGCGGTTCCACTGCGGTATCGGAAGCGTATTTCGCGCGCCTGCTCGGCCTGCCGTTCATCGCGGTGATGCCCAGCGGCACTTCGCCGGACAAGATCCGCGCGATCGAATTCCACGGCGGCCGCTGCCATCTGGTCGACGATCCGGCGTCCATCAACGACGAGTCCGAGCGTCTCGCGCGCGAAACCGGCGGCCACTTCCTCGATCAGTTCACCTACGCCGAACGCGCCACCGACTGGCGCGCGAACAACAACATCGCCGAATCGATCTTCGTGCAGATCGCGCAGGAGCCGCATCCGGTGCCCGAGTGGATCGTTTGCAGCCCCGGCACCGGCGGCACCGCCGCCACGCTGGGCCGCTACGTGCGCTATCGCCGCCACGACACCCGCGTGCTCTGCGCCGATCCCGAGCATTCGGTGTTCTTCGATCATTTCGCCGGCACGCTGCGCGGCGATCCGCATTGCGAGCCCGCCCCGTGCTGCGGCTCAGGCATCGAAGGCATCGGCCGGCCGAAAGTCGAGCGCAGCTTCATCGCCGCCTGCGTCGACGCGATGGTGAAAGTGCCGGATGCCTTGAGTCTCGCGGCGATGCGTCACGTCAGCGCGGCATTGGGCCGCCGCGTCGGCGGCTCCACCGGCACCAACTTCATCGGTGTGCTGGCCGCCGCCGGGCGCATGCGCCGCGAAGGCCGCAGCGGCTCCATCGTCACTATCCTCTGCGACGGCGGCGAGCGCTATTCGCACAGTTACTACAACCCGGCCTGGTACGTGGAACAGGGCATCGACACGGTGGAATCGGATGCGGCGATCGCGCGGGCGGCCGCTGGCGATGGCGTGCCGGGCATCCATTGGCTGGAGCGGGCGCTGTAAGACAGCTCCGAGAAAGTGTTCTGGCGCAAGGTGCTGGACATCTGCGCCACCAGCATCGACTACGAGCCGCGCATCGAGGTCTCACACGGCCAGACGGCAGCCGAGCTGATCGTCGCCGCGCCCGCGCCTATGGGCCTGACCCATTGGCTGCTGGCGCATGAACCCTGGAGCATGCCGATTCCCGGCACGACGAGCTTCAGTGGCGGCACGAAAACGCGATCACGCCACGTCGGGTAACCGCGACAACAATTTGTCCAACGTGATCGGATACTCGCGGACGCGTATGCCGGTGGCATTGTGGATCGCGTTGGCGATCGCGGCGCCGACCCCGCATAGGCCGAGTTCGCCGACACCCTTGGCTTTCATCGGCGAAGACATCGGGTCGGTCTCGTCGAGGAAAACCACGTCCTGATGCGGCACGTCCGCATGCACCGGGACTTCATAGCCGGCCAGGTCGTGGTTGACGAAGAATCCGAAGCGCTCGTCGAGCACCAGTTCCTCCGACAGCGCGCCGCCGATGCCCATGGTCATCGCGCCGATCACCTGGCTGCGCGCCGATTTCGGATTCAGGATGCGGCCTGCGGCACAGACCGCGAGCATGCGCCGGATCCGCGATTCACCGGTCGCCACGTCGACGCCCACTTCGACGAAGTGCGCGGCGAAGGTGGATATCTGGAATTTCTTGGCCAGATCGCCGAATTCCATGACGTCTTCCACCACGATGTCGCCGGCGACCGCAGCCTGCGCGATGGGCAGGCTGCGGTCGCCCGCCTTGATGTGGCCATCGGCGAACGTCGCCGTTTCGGCATCGAGACCCAATTTTTGGGCAATGGCCTGCCGCAGTTTCATGCTGGCTGCGTAGACGCCGGCCGTGGAGCTGTTGGCGCCCCACTGGCCGCCGGAACCGGCGGACACCGGGAAATCCGAGTCGCCGAGGCGCACCACCACGCGGTCCAGCGGAACGCCCAGCACTTCGGCAGCGGTCTGCGCGATGATCGTGTAACTGCCGGTGCCGATATCGGTCATGTCGGTCTCGACCGTGACGATGCCTTTCGCGTCGAGTCGCATCCGCGCGGCGGACTTCATCGTCGGACTGTTGCGGAACCCGGCGGCGACGCCCATGCCGACCAGCCAGCGCCCGTCGCGCTTCCCGCCGGCCCGGGTCGCGCGATCGCTCCAGCCGAAGCGTTTCGCGCCGGTGCGCAGGCATTCGTTGAGCTGCCGCTGCGAGAACGGACGTTCGGGATGTTCGGGATCCACCTGCGTGTCGTTGAGGATGCGGAATTCGATGGGATCGATGCCGAGCTTTTCGGCCATCTCGTCCATGGCGATCTCGAGCGCCATCAGCCCCGGCGTTTCGCCCGGCGCACGCATGGCATTGCCCTCGGGCAGATCCAGTGCGGCAAGACGGTTGACCGTCATCCGGTTGGCGCCCGCATAGAGGAATCGCGTCGCCTGCACCGCATCCTCGGTGCTGCCGCCGGGCAGGTTGCCGGACCAGTTTTCATGACCGATGGCGGTGATCTTCCCGTCCTTCGTCGCGCCGATGCGGATGCGCTGGATGGTCGCCGGCCGATGCGTGGTGTTGTTGGCGATGATCGGTCGCGACAGCGCGACCTTGACCGGGCGACCTGCGGCCCGCGCGCCCAGCGCGGCGAGGATCGCATCGCAACGTACGAAGAGCTTGCCGCCGAAGCCGCCACCGATGTACGGCGACACCAGGCGCACATCGTCCCTGGAAATTCCCAGCGTCTTCGCGACATCGCCACGACTCCAGTCGATCATCTGATTGGAGGTCCATAGCGTCAGTTTCCCGCCTTCCCACTTCGCCACGGACGCGTGCGGCTCCATCATCGCGTGCGACTGGTCTGGCGTGGTGTAGGTCTGGTCGATCTGGACCGGCGCAGCGGCGAAGGCGCCCGCGAAATCGCCGACCTTGCTGACGGCGTCGGGTTCGCTTTTCGGCACCGGGGCCGAATCCTTCGCGGCGGCCAGATCGAAACTGCCCGGGCGCCGGTCGTACTCGATGCGCACCAGGCTCGCGGCCGCGCGGGCCTGTTCGAACGTTTCCGCCACGACCAGCGCGACGGCCTGGTGGTAGTGCTGGATCTCGGGCCCGCCCAGCAGCTTCGCGGTGTTGAACTTGCCCTTGCCGAGGCGCCCCGCATTGGCGGCGGTGACCACCGCCAGGACGCCCGGGGATTTCCTGGCTGCGTCCAGTCCCATCGAGACGATGCGGCCTTTGGCGATGTCGGCGCCCACGATGCAACCGTATGCGGCATCGGGCACCGCTTCGTGCCACTCGTAGGCGTAGGCGGCCTTGCCCGTGGTCTTGAGCGGCCCGTCGATGCGGTCCACGGGTTTGCCGACGACCTTCAGCTGGTCGACTGGATTATTGGCGGCGGGCTTGTCGAATTTCATGGCATTACTCCTTCGCCTCGAGCAGGACCGCTGCGAGCGTGCGCTCGGCGAGCTGCACCTTGAATGCGTTCTGCGATGTCGGTTTCGCATCGGCGAACAGGCGATCCGTCACCGCCTTGGCGCCATTCTTCAACTCGGCCTCGGCGGCCTGCATGCGCCATGGCTTCGGGGCGACGCCGCCGATCGCAACGCGTCCGCTGCCGTTGCGCTGGATCACCGCCCCGACCGATACCAGTGCGAAAGCATATGACGCCCGATCCCGAACCTTGCGATAGAGATGCGTGCCGCCCAAGGGCTTTGGCAGTGTGACGGCGGTGATCAGTTCGCCCGTTTCCAGCGCCGTTTCGCGATGCGGTGTGTTGTCGGGCAGCTTGTGGAAATCGGCGAGCGGTATGCTGCGTTCGGTGCCGTCGGCGCGCACGGTTTCAACGGTCGCGTCGAGAACGCGCATCGCCACGGCCATGTCGCTGGGATGGCTGGCGATGCAGGCATCGCTGGTCCCGACCACCGCGAGCTGACGGCTGAAGCCGCCGATCGCAGCACAACCGCTGCCGGGCACGCGTTTGTTGCACGGCTGGTTGGTATCGTAGAAATAAGGGCAGCGCGTGCGCTGCAGCAGATTGCCGGCGGTCGTCGCCTTGTTGCGCAACTGGCCGGACGCGCCGGCCAGCAGTGCCCGCGACAGCAGCGCGTAATCGCGGCGCACGCGTCGGTCCGCGGCGAGATCGGTGTTGCGCACCAGTGCGCCGATACGAAGCCCGCCTTCCGGCGTGGCTTCGATGCTGTCCAGCGCCAGTCCGTTGACGTCGATCAGGTGCTGCGGGGTTTCGATCTCCAGCTTCATCAGGTCCAGCAGGTTGGTGCCGCCGGCGATGAAGCGCGCACCGGGTTTGCGCGCAGCCGCTTCGGCGGCCTGCGCGGGCGAGGCGGCGCGTTCGTAGGTGAAGGCCTTCATGTGCGCTTCCCCGCGACTTCGGTGATCGCGTCGACGATGTTGGAATACGCGCCGCAGCGACAGAGGTTGCCGCTCATGCGTTCGCGGATCTCGTCGCCATTCACCCGCGGCCGTGCGGTGAGCTTTTCGCTGGCCAGACTGGGAATGCCGGCCTTGATCTCGTCCAGCACCGCCACCGCCGAACAGATCTGGCCGGGCGTGCAGTAGCCGCACTGGTACCCGTCGTGCTTCACGAAAGCGGCCTGCATGGGGTGCAACTTGTCGGGTGTGCCGAGACCTTCGATGGTGGTGATCTTCGCGCCCTCGTGCATGACCGCCAGCGTGAGGCAGGTATTGATGCGGCGCCCGTCCAGGATGACGGTGCACGCGCCGCATTGGCCGTGATCGCAGCCTTTCTTGGTGCCGGTCAGGTGCAGATGCTCGCGAAGCGCGTCGAGCAGGGAGGTGCGGGTATCCAGCTCGAGCGTTTCGGTTTTGCCGTTGATCTCGAACGACACTTTAGAGACGACGGGAGGCTGGGCTGCGTCCTGCTTTTCCCTGGCCAGCGCCACGGAAGGTGCTGCCAGCGCCGCTGCGACGCCCGCGCCGGTCTTGAGCAGTTCGCGGCGCGTGATCCTGGGATTGCCGATGCTGTCCACGTGTTCGGTTCCTTCTTGGCTGGCGGGCTGCGGCCCGGTTGGCGGCACGAGGTTCGATGAAGGCTGCTCGATAGTGGAGAACGGCCTCGGAGCAGCGGAAAGACCTTTCGATCCTAACCCGCGCGGCGCTCGGATTTCAGCCCGAAAGACGCAAAGGCTTATGTGCGAGTCAGATGAATGCCCGGGTCGAACAAGGGCCGATGCGGTAGAGCTGGAGACCTATCGAACGCATTCTTCACGATCGACACAGCTGCGAGGATCGCGTGAAACGCATCGAGTCGACTCGATTCCGCTGACGTGTCTTCACGCGGGCGCTACCATTCGGCGCTGTCCACCGGATCAACGTCGATGACTTCACTTGTCCGCATGAATGTCGCTCTCGCCATCGCCCTGCTGCTGGCCTGCGCATCCCGCGCGCACGCGCAGGAGGCCTCTGCCGTACAGGCCTTGCAGAACCTGCAGCCGAAGATGGTCGAATGGCGTCGCGACCTGCACCAGCATCCTGAACTCGGCACGCATGAAGTGCGCACCGCGAAGCTGGTCGCCGACCAACTGCGGGCGCTGGGTCTGGAACCGCGCACCGGCATCGCGTCCACCGGCGTGACCGCGATCCTCAAGGGCGGCAAGCCCGGGCCGCGCATCGCGATCCGCGCCGACATGGATGCGTTGCCGGTCACCGAGCAGACCGGTCTGCCGTTCGCATCGAAGGTCGTGAGCACCTATCGCGGCCAGCCGGTCGGGGTGATGCACGCCTGCGGCCACGATGCGCACGTGGCGATGCTGCTGGGCGTGGCGTCGGCGCTGGCGGCCGTGAAGGATGAACTGCCGGGCGAGGTGATGTTCGTATTTCAGCCCGCGGAAGAAGGCCCGCCCGAAGCCGGGCAGGATTTCGGTGCGGCGTTGATGCTGAAGCAGGGCATCTTTTCGGAATTCAAGCCGCAGGCGGTGTTCGGTCTGCACGTCTGGGCGGGGCTGCCGGTGGGCAAGGTCGGCACGCGCAGCGGCGCGCTGATGGCGAGCGCGGACGAGTGGACGCTGACCGTGCGCGGCAAGCAGACGCATGGGTCGCGGCCGTGGGACGGCGTGGATCCGATCACCATCGGTGCGCAGATCCTGCTGGGCACGCAGTCGATCATCGCGCGCCAGGTCAACATCGCGGCCACGCCGGTGGTGCTGACCGCGGGTCAGTTCCAGAGCGGCGTGCGCTTCAACATCATTCCCGACGAAGCGAAACTGGTGGGCACGCTGCGTACGTTCGATCCCGCGGTGCGCGAAGACGTGATCGCGCGTTTCCGGCGCACCGCCGAGGATTTCGCGCATGCCGGCGGCGGCAGCGCCGAGCTGCAGGTGGTCAACAATGCGCCGGCCACGATCAACGATGCGGCGCTGGCGCAGCGCGGTCGCGTTTCGCTGGAGCGCGCGCTGGGCGCGGACAACGTGCTGGAGATGCCGCTGGTGACCGTGGCCGAAGATTTCTCGCAATATTCAACGATGGCGCCGACGCTGTTCTTCTTCGTGGGCTCGACCGCAGCCGATGTCGATCCGGCGAAAGCACCGATCAACCACTCGCCGCAGTTCCTGCTGGACGAACAATCGCTGCAGGTCGGCAGCCGCGCGATGCTGCAGGTGGCGCTGGATTATCTCGGGCAGAACGCGCCGTAAGCGGTCGAGCCGCGGGGTCAGGTTCACTTCGGAAGAAGTGAACCTGACCCCGCGTTGGTTGAAGAAGTGAACCTGACCCGCGTTGGTTCGCGTGATTCTGGCTGTTCGACGGCCCTGCGAACCTGCGCCATGAATTCGGGATCGACCTTGGCGCCCATCTGTTCGGTGCGGGCGAGAATGCGGCCTTCGCCGTCGAGCAGCACCAGCGCGCTGGTGTGATTGAACTCGCCGTCGGCCAAGGCGCGATAGCGGATGCCGAGGACGCCGGCGATCTTTCGCACATCCGCCTGCGCGGGGCTCGCCAGCGTCCAACGCGCGGGATCGAGCTTGCGTTTGGTCGCGACCGACCTCAACGCTGCGGGCGTGTCGCGTGCGGGATCCATGCTGATCAGCAGGATGCCCAGGCGTTCCTGTTCCTCCGGCGTCAACTGTTTTTCCACCGCCTTGCCGCTGTCGACGATGAGCGGGCAGATGTACCGGCACGAGGTGTAGAACATCGAGACCAGCTGCGGCTTGCCGCGACGCTGGCTCCAGTCGAAGCGCTTGCCGTGCTGGTCGGTCAGTTTTACGGACAGCCGATACACGGATTCGCTGGGCACGGACGTCGGCGGCGTGGGCTTTGGCGCGGCGAGAGCGCCCGCACAAAGCGCGAATGCCACGAGCACGCAAAGCAATCGTTTCATCGTGTACTCCTGGCGCAGCGGAAACCGAGATTGAGCGTGGTGTCTTCGGCATCGAGGGAAGACAGCATGGCCACGCGCATCAGCACCGCGTAGTTGTCGCGATCGTCCATCGACAGCGCGCCGGCGCCGCAGAATTTCGCGTTGTCCGCATCGCCCTGGTTGCGGTTGTCGGCGGCCACCAGCAACGCCGAAAAATCGTCGGTCCATTCCCAGACCAGTCCGTGCAGATCCTGTACGCCGTAAGCGTTGGGTCCTTGCAGCCCTGCGCGCGGCAACGCCTGCGTGGACGGGCGCGAATACCAGCGCAGGATGCGCTCGCGCCAGGCGGGATCGCGACGGGCGTCGCGACGGGTTTCGTCCGCCGCTGCGGCGTATTCCCACTCGTCCCACGTAGGCAGCCGCGCGCCTTGGGCTTCGCAATACGCCTGCGCGGCGAACCAGCTGACCTGCACCACCGGCTGCTGCGGCAATGCGTCGGCGCCGAGTGCGCCGGGACCGGTCCAGTGCGCGAGATAGCGGGGCTCGGCGAACACTTTCGCGACGCGATCGCGACGCCATTGCGGATGCCGCTGCACGAATGCCAGAAACTCCGCATTGGTCACCGGCTTGCGCATCAGCGCGAACGGGGCGATGCGGGTGTCGCCCTTGCGGTCCTCGTACTTCAAGGCGGAGCGGAAACTGCCGCCGGGCAGATTCACGTAGTCCCCGTTGCCGGCGGGCAGGCCGGCGACGGGAAACAGCAACAGCGCGAGGGCGACGATGCGGCGCATGACTCAATGGCCGTCCGAAGCATTGACCGGTTTCGCCTGACGGACCTTCGCCGCCTCGGCCTTGGTGACGCGCCCACCCGGATTGCCCCAGCTGTTGAGGACATAGGTGGAGATGTTGGCCACTTCGTCGTCGGTGAGCTGGCCCATCGGCGGCATGTTGGAGTTGTAGTCCATACCGTTGACCTTCACGGGGCCGACCAGGCCGTGCAGGATGATGGCCGGAACCCGTTTCGCGTCGGCGGCGATGTAGTCCGACTTGGCCAGCGGCGGGAACACGCCCGGGATGCCCTGACCTTCCGGCTGATGGCAGGTGGAACAGGTGCCGGCGAACAGCGCCTTGCCCGCGGCGATCTGTTCCGCGACGGACAGTTCGCCCTTTTTCGCGGCCGCCGCCGCGGTGGTCACGGCATTCATGTTGTTCTGCGCGCGGTCGCCGAGGTAGACGTAATCGACTTCCTTGCCGGAATAGATGGCCTTGTTCTCCGGCCCGTCGGCCTTGAGGATCGCCAGCGCACCCTTGTTGAACGCGCGGAAGATCGAATGGTCGACCAGGACGTAACTGCCGGGCACTTCGAGATGGAAATCCATGATCGCTGCTCCGCCCGAAGGAATGAGCGTGGTCTGCACGTTCTCCTGGAAACGGGTGCCGCCTTCGAACCAGACCTTGTCGAAGATCTCGCCGATCACATGAAAGCTCGACACCAGGTTGGGGCCGCCGTTGCCGACATACAGGCGCACGGTCTCGCCGACGCGCGCGGTCAGCGCCTTGTCGCCGGTGAGCGAACCCTCGCTGCCGTTGAACAGTACATACGTCGGATGTTCGTCGATGGCTTTCTCCATGTCGAAGGGCTGATGGCCTTTCTCGCGGTACTTGCCGGTCGTGTAGAAATCGCCCTGCATCACGTAGTACTCCTTGTCGACCGGCGGCATGCCTTCGGGCGGTTCGACCAGGATCAGCCCGTACATGCCGTTGGCCACGTGCATGCCGACCGGTGCGGTCGCGCAGTGATAGACGAAAAGGCCGGCGTTGAGCGCCTTGAACGTGAACTGCGACGAATGGCCGGGCGCGGTGAAGCTGGATGCCGCGCCGCCGCCGGGCCCGGTGACGCCGTGCAGGTCGATGTTATGCGGCATCTTGGATTCGGGCATGTTGCGCAGGTGGAATTCCACGGTGTCGCCCTGGCGCACGCGGATGAAATTGCCCGGCACCGTGCCGCCGAAGGTCCAGAAGGTGTAGGTGACGCCTTCGGAGATCGTCATTTCCTTTTCGATCACGTCCAGTTTGACGATGACCTTGGCCGGCGCCTTGCGGCCGGTGGCCGGAGGCACCTGCGGCGGCAGGGTCAGGATGGCATCGATCGGTTGGCCCTGCGGCGGGCCGAAGTCGCCCTTGAGCGATCCTCCGGTGTCCGCTGTTTCGGCCCTTGCGGGTGCGTCCGCACTGCGGTCGCAGGCCGACAGGCCGAGTACCAGCAGCAATGCGGCTCCACTCAAGCGCCAGGCGATACGTTTCGCGACGATACGTTTGATGACGATATGTTTCATGTGAGTGCCTTCTGTTGTGCTGTGGTCATCCGTCGCCACGGAAGTGTCAGGCGATGTCACGCGCAGGGCGCGATGTAGCGGGCCCAAGGGTGTCTGCGAATCGATGGTTCACATCGCGATGGCCGGCTTCGTCGTCGCGTACGGCGATCACCACTTCGCGCAGGCGTGCGCCGGCCGGGAGCCGCCAATACTCGATCGCGATGGCTGGCGCGGGGACGTTCTCGACCCGGCCCTCATCGATCTCGCGCAGATATTGCGTGTAGCTGATCACCGCCTGTTCCTCGAAGTAGCCCACCAGCCGGTGCGCGGTGCGCGACGAGATGACGTACAGGCACAGAAAAAAACCGAAGAACATCGCCTGCGCGACCAGCACCAGCATGCGTTCGAGCCAGCTCGGTTTCGCGATTTCGACGAACGTCATCAGGTGCATGCGCTCGTTTTCGGCTTCATCCATCAGGGTGCGGATCCAGCCTTCGTCGTCGCGCATCCAGCGCAGGCAACGCAGGTGGATGAGCGCAGCGCCGACCATGCCCGGCACCGCGGCCACGGTCTCCAGGACGATGGCGCGATTGCCGTAGCGTTTGGCGAAGAAGGTGTCGGCCAGGAACCGCAGGCCGCGGGTGATGCCGAACGCGACCCGATCGGACCAGTCGCGGATCCCGTGATGGCTGTCCAGGGCGAGCGGGGCGGTCGTTGCGGTGGGGTGGTTCATGGCATGTCTCCGGTATTCGTGAAGTGGACGCGCATCGGGATGGCGCCATCCATGGGCATACGCTAGTCCTCGCTCGCCCGGGTTCACATGACCCAGGTCAAGCGCATGGCGGGAAGGGAATCAGCAGGTGGGCGCAGACACGCCCGGTTGCATCGATCAGCCCAGCCAGTAGCGCAACCAGCCCATCGGATCATGGGTCCGGGCGATGGCGATGATGCCGAGATAGACCGTCAGCGCGACGACGAAAGCGATGGTCCGCGCACGCGCGGTGCGGCCGAGTTTCAGCGCTACGCTGCCCAGCACGATGTAGACGACCACCAGCACGAGTTTGACGGTCAACCAGCCGTTCGCGAACATCGCGTGCGGCAGGATAGTCAGCAGCATCAGCGCTGCACTCAGCAATAGGGTGTCGATGCCGTAGCTGAGGAAGCGCAGCGGCGCCAGCATCGCGATCCGCTGCTTTCCGGCCAATACCAGCGATCCCCGCAGCAGGAACAACGAGCCGCTGGCGATGATGCATGCGATGTGCACCCATCTGATCTGCGCGTAGAACTCGATCATCGGCGGCGGGCCTTCATCATCCGGGCTTCCCGTCGGCGCGCGGGGTCAGATAGATGCGGCCGATGCGTGCGACCCACGGCGCGAATGCGATCAGCCAGCCCAACGCGGAAGCCGCTTGCCATGCGGCGCTGTCGGGCGCCACTTCCGCCACCACGCGCATCGTCGCCACGATCTGGATCGCGACGAACGCGAACCACGCCGCAGCCGGCAACATCAGCGGTCGACCGGAATGCCCCTGGGTCACGCGCGTGACCATCGCCACCAGCACGCTGCCGAAGAATCCGATGAACAGCGCGTGCGCCGGCGCGCGCCCCAACCAGAACACGCCGGTCGCCAGATACATCAGGCTTTGCGCGAGGTACAGCGCGAAAGCCACCGGCAGCCAGGCCAGGCCCACGAACAGCGCACCCAGGATCGCGGGATGACGGCTGCGCGGCCACCAGCGCCAGCACAGGGTTGCGGTCAATGCCAGCAACGGCAGATCCGCAAGCCACAGCCAGCGATACGCGTGCAGCAGTTCCAATGCCAGATGCAGCAGCGTCAGCGACCAGAACGCGCCGAGCACCCACAGCGGGCGCCACGGCTGATAGCCGGCCACGATATTGCCGGCGAAGAAGGGAAACATGCGGTGCGCGACCGTCGCATATACCGGCAGCAGCAGACCGAAGCTGCCGATCTTGATGCTGGCGAACATCCACGGCGGCGAGGCGCCGGATACGAAGGCGATGCACATCGACAGCCCGGCGAAACCCATAAGCAACGCTGCGAAGCACGAGCGCGCATGCCACGTGATGCCTGTTTCCCGCCACAGCACCGGCGCCAGCGCGGAGAGTCCGGCAAGCCAACCGATCAGGGTCAGCAGCAGGCCGATGCCGACGCCGTACGACCAGCCCAGCGCACCCAGCAGCGTCGCGATCTGTCCGCCGAACAGGCCGATGCCCACCGGCAGATAACGCCAGCGCGCGATGTCCGGCTGCCCGGTCCACTTCGGAAATACCGTCAACAGGAAGCCGAAGAAAAAGCTCGGCAACATCTGATACTGCATCACGAACGCGTGCAGCCAGCCCGCGTAGGGCACGGGCTGCGGCATCGAAAACAACGCGGGCCAGCGCGCGGCGATCAGCCATGCCGCCCACCACGCCATCGCCAGCAGCAGGTTGCTGGCGCCGATGAAGAACATCATGCGATGCGGCGCCAGCGCCAGCAGCCGGACCGATGGCGAGGACGTCGATGTCGATGTCGTTTCGGTATTCATGCGGATCCCCCGGGCGGCATGGAAGGCTGCAGGATCCGCCGCCGCTGCGGCGACGGATCCGACGCCTCATGCATCGCTGCGCCCGGTCTCCGCAGCGATCAGCGGATCCCGCCTGGGCGCGATCCACAGCCGCAGCACGAACCACGCGAGGGCCACCGCGCCCACGCTGAAGAGGATGTCGCCCGGCATGCGCATCCAGATCAGCAGTTCGACGATGGACTTCTGCATGAACTCGGCCGAGCGCGAATACCAGTAGCCATGCTCGATCGCGGCCAGCAATTGCATCGTGCCCAGCGGCAGCAGCGTCAGCACGCCCATCAGCGCCAGACCGATGTTGAGCGTCCAGAACGAGAGCTTCAGGACTTTGCTGTCCCACACCATCTGTCCGCGCAGTCCGCGCAGGCAGAACAGCACCAGCGCGACGCCCAGCATGCCGTACACGCCAAACAGCGCGGTATGCGCATGCAGCGCAGTGAGGTTCAGGCCCTGCATGTAGTAGAGCGAGAGCGGCGGGTTGATCAGGAAACCGAACAGGCCCGCACCGACCAGATTCCAGAACGACACCGCGATGAAGAACATCACCGGCCAGCGATAGCGCGCCATCCACGGCGTCGCCTTGCCCAGTTTCCAGGTGTGATACGCCTCGAAGCCGAGATAGGCGAGCGGCACCACTTCCAGCGCGCTGAAGCTCGCGCCAAGCGCCACCACCGAAATGGGCGTGCCCACGAAGTACAGATGGTGCAGCGTGCCGAGCACGCCGCCGGCCATGAAGATGATGGTGGCGAACAGCACCGCGACGTTGGCGGTCGCGGTCTTGACCAGTCCGAGGCGCGTGAAGATGAGCGCCATCACCGCGGTCGCGAACACTTCGAAGAAACCTTCCACCCACAGGTGGACCAGCCACCAGCGCCAGTATTCGACTTCCGAAATATGCGTGTGCTCGCCCCACATCAGCGCCGCGGCGTAGAACAGTCCGATGGCGACCGTGGACAGGAACAGCAGTGCGACGATCGACTTCGAATCGGAAGTGGGGCCCTTGAAGATCGGCCACAGCGAACGGCCGACCAGCGTGACCCACAGCAACAGACCGATGAACAGGTACCACTGCCAGAAGCGGCCCATGTCCGCGTATTCCCAGCCCTGATGACCGAACCAGAAGTTGTGTTCCAGCGGCATGATCTGCATCACGGCGAACCACTGGCCGGCGAAGCCGCCCACCACGATCAACAGCAGCGACACGAACAGGAAATTCACACCGAAGCGCTGGTATTTGGGTTCATGGCCCGATAGCGCCGGGCCGATGTACAGGCCGGTCGCCAGCCACGCGGTGGCGATCCACAGCACCGCCAACTGCGTATGCCAGGTGCGGGCCAGCGAGTAGGGCAGGACGTCGGACAATCTGAATCCGTAGGCGTCCTGACCTTCGACCTGATAATGCGCGGTGATCGCGCCCAGCAGGATCTGCACCAGGAACAGCGCAAGCACCACCCAGAAATACTTCGCTGTCGCGCGCATCGAGGGCGTGATGCGCAGCAGCGCGAACGGATCGGTGGCCGGGATGGTGTGCCCTTCGTCGCCGCGTCCGTGGGTGACCGCGTAGTGCCAGCCGAGCAACGCGATGCCCAGGATCAGGAACAGCACGCTGAAGGCCGACCAGACCCACAGCGCCGGCGGCGGCGTATTGCCCACCAGCGGTTCGCTGGGCCAGTTGTTGGTGTAGGTCACTTTCTTGCTGACCACGCCGCTCTGATCGGGGACCAGCGTGCCCGCGCCGATGTCGGCGCGTTCGGTGGTGGCGGCCCATGCCGTCCACCAGAAGAACGCTGTCAGCGAGCGGCGATGCGCCAGCGTTCCCACCGTACTTTCCTTCATCGCATACGCTTCGCGAAGTTCTGCGGTCGCGGGATCGTTGCCGAAGAGGCTGATGTAATGAGCGGCGACATTCGAGATCGCCGCTGCGCGATCCTCGGTGAGAGTGATGGTCTTGGTGGCGGTATCGTAGGTGTTGGCGCGCATCATTCCCTGCAGCCGGCCGCGCAGGGCGGCCTGCTGTTCCATGGGCAATTGCGCATAGCTGGCGCTGCCATCGTCGCGGCGCGCCCAGATGTCCAGGACTTCGACGGCTTCACGATGCAGCCAGTCGGCGCTCCAGTCGGGTGCGACGTAGGCGCCATGGCCCCAGATCGATCCCAGTTGCATGCCGCCCATCGACTGCCAGACCTGCCGGCCTTGTTCGATGTCGGCGCGGGTATAGATGACCGCCCCATCTTGGGTCGTCACTTTTTCGGGCATGGGCGGCGCGGCGCGGAAGATCTCGCCGCCTGCCCACAGCAATACCGAGAAGGAACAGATCAGCAGGACGGCCAGTGCCGTCCACAGCTTGCGGGTATTGCTCATGTCGGTCTCCATTGCGAATGCTCGCATGGTGGTCCGTGCGGTCCGGACGTCGCCATGACCTGGGTCAAGCGCGAGGCTGCCTGCGTTCCAATCTGGCCCTGTAACTGTTAATGGAGTGTGATGGTGCGGCGTTCGTGCGGATCGCACTGTCGTAGGCAACGAAATACTCATGGCGGTAACGGGATGCCGCTTGACCCAGGTCAGAGCCGATGCCGCATGCCTCGCCCAGTATGGCGATGAGGATGTCGTGTCTTCCCTGTGCGGCGTGGATCCATCGCCTGCCATCCGCCCGGGACCTGCGTCGCCCATCGCCAATCAACCGCACAGGAACTCTCGAATGCAATCCACGATCAGGATCACCGGTTCTCCGCCCGATGTCGGCGCCATTGAAGAAGCGATCAGAGCGGCCGATCCCGCGGCGCTGGTCGACATCGACCCCACGGGACGAATGTTGCGGATCGCGACTTCGATCGACGCAGTCCAACTGCTCGGAGCGATGAGGAAGGCCGGATATCCGGTCAAGGAAGACCAGTTGGAGCGCGTGCCGTCGGAATGCTGCGGCGGCTGCGGCGGATGATCCGCGGGTAATGCGGGAAAAATAAGGCGCAGCCCGAACGCGCCTACTGTCGCAGCATGGAAGCGGCCATGTCTTCGAGCCGCTTCCGGCCCAGCAGTTCCAGTTCGCGTCGATCCACGTGTATGAGTCCGTCGTGCTGGAAGCGCTTCAGCACGCGGCTCACGGTTTCGGGCGCGAGCCGCAGATAGTTCGCGATATCGGTACGCGCCATCGTCAGCTGGAATCGATCCGGCGAAAAGCCGCGTGCGGCAAGCCGTCGCGACAGCCCGATCAGGAACGCCGCCATGCGCTGGTCGGCGGAATAATCGCCCGCAAGCAGCGAAGCGCGGCCGATGTCGCGACTCATCAGCCGGAACAGATGCTGCTGCAGCCCGGGCAGGCGCGCGGCCAGCATCGAGATCCTGGGGAACGAGAACCGGCACAGCATCACCGTATCCAGCGCCACCGCGTTGCACGGGTACCGGTCGCCATCGATCGCATCGAGTCCGATCACCTCGCCCGGCAGATGGAAGCCCAATACCTGCTCATGGCCGTCGCGATCGACGACATAGGTCTTGACCGTGCCGGCGCGAACCGCGGCGATCGCCTCGAAGGCATCGCCTTCGCGGAACACATGTTCGCCCGCATGCAGGGGCCCCACATGCTCGACCAGCACGTGCAAGTCCATCAGCGCGCGCTTGTCCATGCCCTCGGAGAGGCAGGCTTGCGAGAACGCGCAGGTGGTGCAGAAGCGCAGGGGATCGCCGTCGTCGGCGAGTATGCTGCTGTCGAGCCTGGGAAAGGTGGCGCCGCTCACCCGAGAGGATCCTGCGCAGTCAGATCGCGCGGGAGAAGCCTGCGCCCGGCATCGGGGCAACTGGCATCGGATTTTGCAGGTAATGGTCGAAGCACATGGCGATATTACGCAACATCAGCCTGCCCTGTCTGGTCGCCACGATGCGATCGGGCTCCAGACGCACCAGGCCGTCGTCCTCCAGCGTGCGCAAACGCGCAATGTCGTCAGCGAAATAAGCGCCGAACGCGATGGCATGGCGACGCTCCAGACTGCCGATCGATATCTCGCCCCGGCACATCAACTGCTGGATCAGATCGGCGCGCAACACATCGTCGTCGGACAGGCGCATGCCGCGGAACACCGGCAGCCGGCCTTCGTCGAGCGCGATCTGCCAGCCGGCAAGGTCGCGTGGATTCTGGCTGAAGCTGTCGCCGATATGGCTGATCGCACTGACGCCCATGCCGATCAGATCGGTATCGGCATGGGTGGTATAGCCCATGAAATTCCGATGCAGGCTGCCTTGTCGCCGGGCCATCGCCAGTTCGTCGTCCGGCAGCGCGAAATGGTCCATGCCGATATGGACGTATCCGGCGCGCGTCAGTTTGTCGATCGCCAGGCACAGCAGGCGCAATTTCAGTTCCGGTGCCGGCAGGTCCTCCGCGTTCAGCTGTCGCTGCGCTTTGAACATGCCGGGAAGATGCGCATAGCCATAGACCGCGAGGCGATCGGGACGCGCATCGATCACCGTATCCAATGTCTGCGCGAACCCTTCGAGGTTCTGTCTGGGCAGGCCGTAGATCAGGTCGATGTTGACCGAGCGCATGCCGTGCGCGCGACAGGCTTCGATGATGGCCAGCGTTTCGCCTACGGTCTGGATGCGGTTCACCGCCTGCTGCACGGCCGGGTCGAAATCCTGGACGCCCAGGCTGGCGCGATTGAATCCCGCCGCGGCAAGCGCGCGGACATCGTCCGGCTTCAGGAAACGGGGGTCCAGTTCGATCGAGAGGTCGGCATTGTCGGCCGTGCCGAAGCGGAAGTGCCCGCGCAGTACGTCCACCGCCTCGGCGAGTTGCGCAGGCGAAAGGAAGTTGGGCGTGCCGCCGCCGAAGTGCAGTTGTACGACTTCCCTGTCGCGGTCGAACATCGTGGAGGTCAGCTCGATTTCGCGATACAGGCGCGCCAGGTAGATCTCGCCCTGCGCGGTATCGCGGGTGATGATCCGGTTGCACCCGCAGTAGAAGCACGGGCTCATGCAGAAAGGCACATGGAGGTAGAGGGAAAGCCGTCGCGGGATGGGGTCTTCGTTGCTGCGATGGATGGCTTCGCGCAGCGCTGCGGCGTCGAAGTCTTCGCTGAATTGCGGCGATGTCGGATACGACGTGTACCGCGGCCCGGGGCGGTCGTAACGGCGCAGCAGATCTGCATCAAGGTCGGGAATGGCGATCATGCGAACAACGTAGGCGTACCTGCCCGCCCCTGCCTTGATGTGCGTCAACTCCGCAGGAGATGTCGCCGGAGTCGATGCGGCAGCGGGTCGTTGCGGATTCGGATCCGCACGGAAGTCCGCAACACTTCCGGCCGCGGTATCGGCATCGATCGATGGCAGGGTGTCCCGCTGGCTGTCCGATATTCGACGGTGCGCCGGCAGTGTTCTTTTTCATGGGTTACACCGTGGCCCAACCCATCGCCACACATCGGCAGCCGCGCGACGCCGCCTGGCATCGGATCATCTCGGGCAGAACGCACGACAATCGCGTCGTTGTTCGATCGGCATGCCGCGATTCGCGGCAGATTCCGGCCGTATCGTGTCCTGCGCGGACCGAACTTTCGCGTTTTCAGGATTTCGGGCTGTTCAAGGACGCGTGATCGCGTCTAAGCTGTCCGTCAAGCTGGCAAGGGGCGGTCGCGGATGCGACTGCAGTAACGGGTGTCCCGCATCGCGGGAGCATCGGATCGCGGACGCAGGGGGCTGTGTCCGTACAGGGGGTTTCATGAATTTCAGACTGTCGGGTGGGCGCGCTCGCGCCTCGCTTTCCACGAATGCGGGTATGACCGCGGTTTCGCCCGAGCGCACTGCGCCCACGGGCATTCGCAGGCGGTCGGCGTGTCTGCCTGCGCTGATCCTGCTGTCGTGCCTGGGCGCGATCGGTCAGGCGCAGGCGCAGAGCTGCGCGGCCGGCGAGACCCCCCTGACCTTCGGGTTCACGGGCGGCGAACAGACCGCAACGGTTCCGGCTGGCGTGAATTCGCTGACCGTCTATCTCAGCGGCGCCCAGGGCGGCGTCGGTCGCAGCGGCGCCGGCACGATCGGCGGCAGCCCCAATTCGCCGGGCGGTACGGGCGGGCTGGGCGGACGGGTGCGGGGCACGCTGGCGGTCACGCCGGGCGCCACGCTCTCGATCTGGGTCGGCGGGCAGGGCTCGCAGGCGGTCAATCCCGGCGGTATCGGGCAGGGCGTCGACGGCATCGGCGGCGGCGCCACCGATCTTCGCATCGGCGGCAACGCCATCGGCAACCGGGTCGGCATCGCCGGCGGCGGCGGCGGCGGCGGCAACGCCGGCTGGAGCACGGCCAACGTCATCGCCGGCGGTAACGGCGGTGTGGGCGGCGGCGGCGTGGGCAGCGCGGGTGCGGCCGTGCCCGGCGGCCCCGGTCCGTTCGGCGGCGGCGGCGGCACGGTCGGCACCGGCGGTGCGGGCGGCGCAGGCTGCGGCGGCTTTCCCGCCACCGCAGGCAATGCGGCCAACGGCGACGGCGGCGATTCCTTCAATTTCTCCGGTTCCTTCCCGGGCGCCGGCTTCGGCGGCGGCGGCGGCGGCGGCGCCACGGTCGGCGCGGGCGGCGGCGGTGCCGGCGTCGGTACCACTGCGTGCCAGCAGAACTGGAACGGCGGCGGCGGCGGCGGCGCGGGCGGAAGCTCGGCCGCGACAGGCCTGACCGCGGTCACCATCAACAACGGTGTGCACATCGGCAACGGTGCGGCACTGATCTGCTTCGCCGCGAGCCAGTTCTCGGTCGGCGGCACCGCGACGGGCCAGACCGGCCCGGTCACCCTGCAGCTTGCCGCGACCAATCCGGCCAGCACGCAGCAGGTGGTGGTGGCGCAGGTCGCCACGACCTTCGTCTTCCCCACCTTGCTGCCTCAAGGCGCCAACTGGAACGTCAGCGTGCTCAACTCGCCCGCGGGCCAGCTGTGCAGCGTCGCGCCGGCCAGCGGTACGGGCATCGCGGCGAATGTCACCAACGTGGCGCTCACCTGCGCGACGGTGGCGGTGACGGTGAATCCGGCCACGTTGCCCAACGGCGCCTTCGGCACCGCGTATTCGCAGACCCTCAGCGCGACCAGCGCGAACGGCGGCGTCGCGCCGTACACGTTCTCGGTGACCGCCGGCGCATTGCCGGGCGGATTGACGCTGTCCAGCGCAGGCGTGCTGGCGGGGACGCCGACCGCCGCGGGTTCGTTCAATTTCACCGTACAGGCCACGTCGACCAACGGCTTCAGCGGCACCCGCGCCTATACCGTGGCGATCGCCCAGGGCACCCAGGCCATCACCGCCTTCACGGCCACGCCGGCGGCGCCGGTGTTCACGCCCGGCGGTACGTTCGCCCTCTCGGCCACCGGCGGCGCTTCGGGTAATCCGGTTGTATTCGCCAGCACCACGCCTGCGGTCTGTACGGTCGCCGGCAGCACCGTGACGATGGTGTCCGCGGGCAACTGCGGCCTCACCGCCGATCAGGCCGGCGACGCCAACTACAGCGCCGCGCCGCAGGCCACGTTGAACGTGAACATCGGTCAGGCCGGCCAGACGATCACCAACTTCGTCGCCACCCCGGCCGCACCGGTCTATACGCCGAGCGGCACCTTCGCCCTCTCGGCGACCGGTGGCGCCTCGGGCAATCCGGTCGTGTTCGCCAGCACCACGCCGGCGGTCTGCACGGTCGCCGGCAGCACGGTGACGATGGTGTCCGCGGGCAACTGCGGCCTGACCGCCAACCAGGCCGGCAACGCCAGCTACAGCGCCGCGCCGCAGGTCGCGCTCAACGTGGCGATCGGGCTCGCGGCCCAGACGATCACCAACTTCGTGGCCAATCCGGCCGCGCCGGTGTTCGCGCCGAACGGCACGTTCGCGGTCTCGGCGACGGGCGGCGCGTCCACCAGCCCGGTGGTCTTCGCCAGCACCTCGCCGGCCGTCTGTACGGTCAGCGGCAGCACGGTGACGATGGTCGCCGGTGGCACCTGCGCGCTCACCGCCGATCAGGCCGGCGACGCCAACTACAGCGCCGCGCCGCAGGTCGCGCTCAACGTCACCATCGGTCTGGCCAGCCAGGCGATCACCAACTTCACCGCCAATCCGGCCGCACCTGTCTACGCACCGAACGGCACGTTCGCCCTCTCGGCGACCGGCGGCGCGTCCGCCAATCCGGTGATCTTCGCCAGCACCACGCCGGCGGTGTGCACGGTCGCCGGCAGCACGGTGACCATGGTCGCCGCGGGCAGCTGTTCGCTCACCGCCAACCAGGCCGGCGACGCGAGCTACAGCGCCGCGCCACAGGTTGCGCTGGTGGTGTCGATCGGTCTGGCCACGCCGACCCTGAGCTGGATCCCCGATCAGGTGAAGCTGGTCGGCGAGCCGGCGTTCGATCTGCCCGATCCGACCAGCAACAGCACCGGCGCGGTCACCTTCACCAGCAGCAATCCCGCGGTGGCGACGGTGAGCGGCCGCACGGTGACCATCGTCGGCGACGGCGTGACCACGCTGGTGGCGACCCAGGCCGCGGCCGGCAGCTATGCCCAGGCCACGGTCAGCGCCACGCTGACGGTCGACGACCGCCCGGACCCGACGCGCGACCCCAGCGTCGTCGACAGCCTGCAGGCGCAGGTCGATGCCAGCGTCCGCTTCGCCTCGGCCCAGCAGACCAACATCCGCGACCGTCTGCGCCAGCAGCGTCACGCCGGTGCGCAGACCTCCAGCAACGGTCTCAGCGTCAACCTGACCAACGGCTCGGGCGGCGCGCTCTCGCTGTCCGCGGCGCAGATGGCACCGGGCGGCGCGATGTCGCTGCCGGAGCGTCTGGGCCTGTGGACCGCCGGCACCATCACCGCGGGCGAGCGCGATGCCCGTTCGGGCCTGAGCGACGGCTTCGACTTCCGCAGCGACGGCATCACCGTCGGCGCCGACTGGCGCATCGACGACCGCTTCCTGTTCGGCGTGGCCGGCGGTTTCGGCTGGAGCAACACCGACTTCGACGATCCGCGTTCCGCGCTGGACGGCGAACAGCGTTCGCTCTCGTTCTACGGTCTGTGGCGCCAGGGCGAGCACTTCTTCGTCGACGGCGTGCTGGGCTGGGGCCGGTTGGATTTCGATATCCGCCGCTGGAGCTCGACCGCCGGCGCGGCCGCACTGGCCACGCGCGACGGCGACCAGGCATTCGGTTCGCTCACCCTCGGCTACGAACACCGCACCGATGGCATGAGCCTCACCGGCTATGGTCGCGTCGACGCCAGCCGCACCCGTCTGGATGCGTATCGCGAGACCGGGCTGGGCATCTTCGATCTGGCGTACGGCGACCAGACCGTCGAGAACAACAGCTTCGCGGTGGGTCTGGAAGGCAATTACCTGTTCCAGGGCCGCAACAGCTTCTTCCGGCCCTACTGGATGATCGAGTACCGCGATGCGTTCGAGAACCGGGGCGACGTCACGCTGAACTACGTGGTGAGCCCGCGCGCCACCGACTACGCGCTGGGCCTGCGCAGCTACGGCGACAACGCGCTGACCTACGGCGGCGGCCTGGACATCGACATCGCATCGAGCTGGAGGCTGTCGGTGCTGTTCCGCCGCGAACACGCGTCCGGCACCGACGCGTCGACCATCGGTCTGCTGCTGTCGTTCAGCCCGGGCGCCCGCAATGGCGTCGCCAACACCGACAGCGGCAACGCCGCATCGATGTCGGCGACGGCGGGTTCGATGGACACCCTCTCCAAGGGTGCGACCACCGGACACTGATCGCGTCCATGTCGAACCGACCTGCGCCGCCCAGGCAGCGCAGGTCGGCGAGGAATCGCAAACGGGCGGCCACAGGTCGCCCGTTTGCGTTGCAGGCACCGTGTCGCTGCGAACCGGGGGTGCTGCCTGTACTCTTTTCCGCACCCGGAACGATCCGGATGCGCGAGGCGGCCGTTCCACGATTCGATGCGCAAGATCATCCACATCGACATGGACGCGTTCTACGCGTCGGTGGAGCAGCGCGACGATCCGTCGCTGCGCGGCAAGCCGGTGGTGGTGGCGTGGCGCGGCGCTCGCTCGGTGGTGTGCGCGGCGTCGTACGAGGCGCGGACGTTCGGCGTGCGTTCGGCGATGCCGGCGGTGCGCGCGGAGCGGCTGTGTCCGCAGGCGATCTTCGTGCCGCCGGATTTCGCGCGCTACAAGGCGGTGTCGCGCCAGGTGCGCGAGATCTTCGCGCGGCAGACCGACATGATCGAGCCGCTGTCGCTGGACGAGGCCTATCTCGATGTCACCGCGCCGAAAATACTGCTGGACAGCGGCGATCCGCCCAGCGCCACCGCGATCGCCGAAACCATCCGTGCGCAGATCCGCGAGGAAACGCAGCTCACTGCATCAGCGGGGATCGCGCCGAACAAGTTCCTCGCCAAGATCGCGTCCGACTGGCGCAAACCCGACGGGCAATTCGTCATCCGTCCGCATCAGGTCCACGATTTCCTCACGCCGCTGCCGGTCGGCTGCATTCCCGGCGTCGGCAAAGTGGCGCAACAGAAACTCGAAGCGCTGGGCGTCGCCACCGTCGGCGATCTGCGCACGATCGACATCGGCCGCCTGCAGAATGCGTTCGGGAGTTTCGGCCTGCGCCTGCACGAACGCGCGCAGGGCATCGACGAGCGTCCGGTCGAATCCGATCAGCCGGTGCAGTCCATTTCATCGGAGGACACTTTCGAACGCGATGTGTTGATCGACGAACTGGAGCCGGCCATCCGCCGGCTTGCGGAAAAGACCTGGGAAGCGTCGAGGAAGGTCGAGCGGGTCGGCCGCACCGTGGTGCTCAAGCTGAAGACCGCGCAGTTCCGCATCCTCACCCGCAGTCATACGCCCGACGCGCCGCCGTCCTCGTTGGAGCAGTTCGTGGAGATCGCACTGATGCTGCGCGAGCGCGTCGAGCTACCGGCGCACACCCGCTACCGCCTGGTCGGCGTGGGTCTCGGCGGCTTCCGCGATCGCGAGGAACTGCCGCCGCAGCCGGAGCTATTCACCTACTGACGATAACCAAACGTTGTCATCCCGAGCGTAAGCGAGGGACCTGCTTTTCTTTCTGCTCGCAAAATCGACAACAGGTCCCTCGCTGGCGCTCGGGATGACAGACGGAAAGGGGGGCGAATGAAGCAGTGCGTAGTGCGTAGGCTGGGCTGAGCGCAGCGAAGCCCAGCATCGCCGTCGGCAGGGCCATCGCATATATGCATTTCCCCCGGGCGCTGGGCATCACTGCGCTCAGCCCAGCCTACATACTGCGCGAGCGCGTCGAACTGCGGTCCACACCCGCTACCGCCTGGTCGGCGTGGGCCTCGGCGGCTTCCGTGATCGCAAAGAACTGCCGCCGCAACCGGAGCTTTTTTTGTAGAGCGGGCTGAAGCCCGCTCTGCAGAAACCTGCTCACCGATCCGGTTTGGCCTTCTTGGCCTTCGCCTTCGACGCCTTCACCAGCGCCATGGCTTTCGCGGCATCGATCCGGCCGTAGCCGAATTTGTTCGAATGCCCGCTAGCCTTGTACGCATTGCCCGGGCCGATCTTCTTCGCGCTGGCGATCAGCGCCGCGCGCACGTCTTCGGCGGTCATGTCCGGTTTCAGCGACAGCAACAGTCCGCACAGGCCGGCGACCAGCGGCGTCGCCGCCGAGGTGCCGCTGAAGCCATTGGTGAACAGGCCGTCCGAGCCGCCGGTGGCGACGTCGCCGGCGTTGAAGCCGCGGCCTGCGGTGGACACGTCGGTGGTGAAGATGCCGCGGCTGCCGCCGTTCGAGGGCGCGACCAAGCAGACCTGCGCGCCGCAGTTGGAATATGCGGCCAGTTCGTCGGCGTCGGTGGAAGCGCCGACCGCGATCGCGTTCGGATCGGAGGCCGGATAATTGACGTGCTGTTTGCGTTCTTCGTTGCCGGTCGCGCAGACCACGACCGCGCCGCGGCCCTTGCGGCCGATGCGGCGCGCGTCCTGCAATGCGTATTCGATGTCGGGGCTCTTGGCGCCGCCCCACGAGCACGAGATCACGTCGGCGAACGCAGCGGCGTAGCGGATCGCATCGGCCACCTGGCTTTCGCTCGCGAGATCGTCGGCGTGGAAGATCTTCACCGGCAGCAGCCGGCAGTTCGGCGCCATGCCGAAACCGTTCGGGCCGCGGCCCACCGCGACGCCGGCGCAGGCGGTGCCGTGGATGTCGTTGCCGCTCACGTCGTCGAACGGCGTGCGGAAACGCTTCGGGCGCGGGTTGAAATGATCGGCGTCGTCTTCGGGCAGATAGAAGTCGCGGCCGCAGAGATCGCGCGGTTCGTCCGGGTCGGGATTGCGCAATATGTTGCCGCGCAGTTCCGGGTGTTCGACATCGATGCCGTCGTCGAGCACCGCGATGGTGATGGCGCGCTTGCCGCGGGTGCTCTGCCAGGCCTTGGCGGCGCCGACCATGCGCAGATGCCACTGCTTCGACGAAGGCGTGCGCGCCGCCGACGCCGGTGCGTTGCGGCGGAACTGCGAGACGAAATTCGGCGCTGCGAACGCCACTTCGTCCAGCATCGAGAGCTTCGCCGCCAGCCGCACCAGGTCTTCGCCGGGATGCAGCATCGCGGTGTCGCTGAGGATCATCTGCTCCGGGATGCTGGGGTTGCGCGCGTGCAGGGTCAGGCCGCTGTCGCGGATGATGGCGTTGCGGGTCTTCTGCGGCACCTGCGGCTTGAAGCGCAGCACGATTTCCTTGTACAGGATCCGCATCAGCCGGCTTTCGCGGTCCATGTATGCGGTGATGGTCTTGCGTTCCAGCACCGTGCCCAGGACTTTCGTCGCCGATTTCGTGCGTTTGGCGACCGGCGCCACCGCCGCGCTCTTGCTCGGCACCTCGAAGAACGCCTGTGCGGCTCGCATCACCCGGCCGGTGACCATGGTCGCGTCGGGCGGACCCGACAAACGCGCGATGGTCTGTCCGGAAACGGCTTCGAGCGTGAGCGGCATCGGGTCGAGATCGATCCATTCGCCGTTGGCCATGCGTACGCCCACATCGGAGCGGGTAGCGACTTCGGCGACGGGTACGAGCGTCGCGGGGGCGACGATGACGTTATTCAAAAGACAGCCTCACATCCTGTAAGGAAAAGAAGATTCAGCGCGAGTACGCGCTTTCGGCATCGAACCAGACGGCTTCGACCTTCGCGTCGTGTTCGATCTTGCCGCTGACGTCGGGCAGGAAGACGTCGCTGCCGTCGGCCGGTCGGAACAGCGCCTGCTGGCGGGTGAATTTGGCGCGACCGACGAACTCCAGGCCATAGGTGTCGGCGACGCTCTGCAGCGCCTGCTCGCTGGCATCGGCCTCGAAGCGCAGCGACAGCAGGCCGGTCGGGTAACGGTATTGGCCGGCCTCGTCGACGATCGCCGGCAGCACCAGATAGCCGGCCCCGAGCAGCCGGTGCAGGCTGCTCCAGCCGGCGCGGGCCGTTTTCGGCAGCTTGTTCAGTTTCACCACCCAGCCGGGCGTGCGCCCGCCCAGCGGTTTCACGCTGGCCTTGCCCTCCAGGCGCGCCAGCCCGTTGGCCTTGGCCGTGGCGGCCAATGGCCGGACGACGAAGAGGCCGGGACTGAGGTGTTCTGGAATGGAGGACATGAGTCCTTCGACGATGCCTGTTGCGGGAAAACCGCCGGTTGCCGGCGCAGGACACTGGATATCACAGGCTGAGACGCAGGCGCAACCTCGGACGGCGTCCGGCTGAACGAACACTCCGCGAAAACAGGGTCCGGGAGACGCGTCGTCGTCTCCCGGACCGGTCGGCTTGAGCCCGGCGCCTCAGCGCGCGGGCGAGAACCGCAGGGTCACGAAGAACTCGCGGCCCGGCTGGCGGTAGAACGCCGCCGTTTCGTAATCCCGGTCGAATGCGTTGGCGACGCGCGCCTGCAGGGTCCAGTCGGTCGCGAACGCATATTCGCCGCGCACGTCGAGCGTTGCGAAACCGCCCAGCTCGCGGGTATTGGCCAGATCGTCGTAGCGGCGACCCTCGGCCACGCCGGTGAAGCCGAGCCGGAACTTGCCGAAGCTGCGGTCGAGTTCCAGGCGCGCGGTTTCGCTGGCGCGGCGGGCCAGCTCGTTGCCGGTGTCGCGATCTTCCGTATCGAGCCAGCTGGCGCTGGCGCCGACGGTCCAGCCGAACAGCGTGCTGTCGACGCGCAGCTCCGCGCCGCGCAGGCGCGCATGCTGGATGTTGTTCGGCAGGAAGATCGAAGCGTCGTAGGCGATCAGATCGTCCACGTCGGTGCTGAAGGCATCCAGGCGCACGCTGGTGCGCTCGCCGCGCCAGGCGACGCCGGCTTCGAACGTTTCCGACGATTCCGGACGCAGCGCCGGATTGCCGAAGAACGGGTAGTACAGCTCATTGAAGGTCGGCGCCTTGAACGCGGTGCCGTAGCTGGCGGTGACGCGCCAGGCGTCGGCGAAGCTCAGGCCCCACGCGGCGGTGCCGGTGGTTTCGTCGCCGAACTGCTGGTTGTCGTCGTTGCGCAGCGCCAGCTGCAGGTCGTGGCTGCCGTGCGTGCTTGTTTCGAGCCGGCCCTGGTACTGCACGAACGCGGCGCGGTTGGTGCGGCGCTTCTCGTCGAAATCGTTGTCGCTGTCGATGCGATCGCGCAGCCAGTCCGCGCCGAGCGTGAGCAACTGCGCGTCGGCGAGCGCGATGTCGGCCTGCACCGAGACGCTGTCGCGGCGGCTGCCGAAATAGCCGTTGGGCGCGGCGCCGAGGAAGTTGTCGGACTCGTCCTTGTTGCTGCCGACGTCGACACGCAGGTCGAAGCGGTCGCTCGCCTTCCAGCGCAGCTGCGCGCCGACGACCTGCTGCACGATATCGGAATTGTCGACGAAGCTGCCGTCGTATTCGTTGTGGCCGCTGGCGTGCAGGGCATGCGCCTCCAGGGTCAGCGCGTCGCCGATGTTCACGCCGCCGCGCGCCGAGAACGAATGGTTTTCGTAGCCGTCGCGATCGGTCTGGCCGTCGACGAAACAGCCGGCGAAGACCGGGGCACCCGCGCCGCGGCACGCATCGATGCCGTCGGTGGACTGCAGGCCGGCGTCGATGCCGAACCAGCCGCGCTCAGTGCTGCCGCCCACGCCCAGTCCGCCTTCGCGATAACCGTGGCTGCCGGCGCCGACGTGGAAACGGAACTGCGCCGGACCCTTGTCGCGGCGGGTGAATACCTGGATCACGCCGCCGATGGCGTCCGAGCCGTACAGGCTGGAACGCGGGCCGCGCACGATTTCGATGCGATCGATCATCGCGACCGGCAGATCCTGGAACGAGGCGAGGCCCGAGGTGGCCGAGCCGATGCGTACGCCGTCGACCAGCACCAGCACGTGATCGGATTCGCTGCCGCGCACGAACAGCGTGCTGAGTTTGCCGGCGCCGCCCTGGTTGCTGAGGTTGATGCCGGCGCGGCCGCGCAGCAGTTCGGTGAGCGACTTGGCCTGACTGCGCTCGATCGCCTCGCGGCCGATCACTTCCACCGGCGCCAGCGCGGCATCGGTGGTGATCGCGGTACGCGTCGCGGTGACGACGACTTCATCGAGCGCGTCGGCGTCATTGGAGGGCGCGACTGCCTGCGCGGCGAAGGGAAGGGCGGCTGCGAGCGCGGCCGTGATGGCGAGCGCCAGCGGAAACTTGCGGAACATCATTCGAAACTCCATCGCGCACACCCGCGCGCGTTGAGGTGGGTTGGAGTCGCGAACGGAAGGAAAACAGGGCGAGAAGCCAGCGGGAAGCCGACGAGCGGACGACAAGCGACGACATCGCCGCAACGCCCTCCGCATCGCAACCGTGGACTTCTTGGCCGGTCTCCGGGCTTGTGCGTTGCCGGATGTCTCCGGCGTGGCCCGCGCGCCTTCCCATAGAGCGTGCTCTACAGTGGCGATTGCGTGGGCCTGAAGCACTTACCGTTGCGGGGGCAGCGCCGGAATGGTGCCGCGCATGTCGCGCGGAACGCACCGGCTTCCCGTTTCAACCCTGGGACGAACGTCTTTGGGTCACCTCGAAGCGCGCGCAGTGTACCCCATCGGGCGGCGGGCAGCTTCGGGCGATGCGCTCCGGGCGATGCGCGTCTCAGTCGCGGCCGTCGGGCTCGTCGAACAGACTGAATGCGGGCACCGGATCTTCTTCGCGGATCGTGTGGGTGGTAGTCACCGGCGAGGCCGCAGGCCGGCCGCGGGGCGGGGGCAGCAGCGCGATGGCGGCGTCGGCCGCGATCAGCAGTTCGCTCCGGCGTTCACTGGGTACCTCCTGCCAGTGGCAGTCCATCAGCGCGCCTTCCAGCGCGTACAGCAGATTGAGACTGGGTTTGAAGCCCGCGCGCTTGACGCGCATGAAGGCTTCCAGCGCACCGATCGCGCGCAGCTCGTCTTCGGTACGCAGGCCGACCTGGCGCAGCCATGCGGCGCTTTTCGGACCGATATTGCGGAGTTTCAGCGAAGGAGTGGCCATGCGGATCCGTGGTGGGATGGAGATGCGAACCCGGCGTCGCCGACGCTCAGGGGTTCGTCCGCAGGCTGCGGACGAACAGGGCGGCGATGGTTTCGAGTCCTTCCTGATCTTCAACGCCGAAACGCCCGGGAACCGGACTGTCGAGGTCGAACACCCCGACCAGCGCATCGTCCAGCACCAGCGGCACCACCAGCTCCGAGCGCGAGGCGGCGTCGCAGGCGATGTGACCTGGGAACTCGTGGACATCGGCGACGCGCTGCGTCTGCCGGGTGCGGGCGGCTGCGCCGCAGACGCCCTTGTCCAGCGGAATGCGCACGCAGGCGGGCAGGCCCTGGAACGGGCCGACCACCAGCTCGGTGCCGTCGTGGAAATAGAAGCCGACCCAGTTGAGATCGGGCAGCGCGTGATAGACCAGCGCGGACAGGTTGGCGGCGTTGGCGATGCGGTCGGTCTCGCCGGCGAGCAGCGCCTCGGCCTGCGCGGCCAACTGCGCGTACTGTTCCGGCGTGTCGCCGCTGAGCGGGATGGATGCGAAACTCATCGGCGCAGTGTAGCAGCGGTGGCGCCCCGGTTTTTTGCGGCGGCAGATGCGGCCGCGCCCGGCTGCGTCGCCCGGATTACCATGCGCGCTCCTTTCCGCATGCGAGCATGATCGGATGAATCCGCCACGTCGCAGCCTGTTCGTCACCGGTACCGACACCGGCGTCGGCAAGACCGTTGCCAGCGCCGCGCTGCTGTACCGTCTGCAGGCTGCGGGTCTGCGCGCTGTCGGCATGAAGCCGGTCGCCAGCGGCTGCGAACGCAGGGTCGACGGCTGGCGCAACGACGATGCGCTGCGGCTGCAGGCAGCGAGCGATCCGCGGCCTGTCTACGACGACATCAATCCCTATGCCCTGGAAGCGGCGACGGCGCCGCAGCTCGCGGCGCATGCGATGGGCGTTCGCGTCGAACTGGCGCCGCTGCTGGACGCCTATGCGCGGTTGTCGGCGCAATGCGAGGCGGTGGTGGTCGAGGGCGTCGGCGGCTGGGCCGCGCCGCTGGGCGATGGGCTCGATCAATGCGAACTGCCGCGCGCATTGGCGCTGCCGGTGGTCCTGGTCGTGGGTCTGCGACTGGGTTGTCTGAGCCATGCGCGCCTGACCGCGCGCGCGATCGCCGCCGACGGCATCGAACTCGTCGGCTGGATCGGCAGCAGCGTCGATCCCGATTTCGCCGAGCGCGACGACTACGTGGAACTGCTGCGCGATGCGCTGCCCGCGCCATGTCTGGGCGTGCTGCCGCATGCCGCGTCGCCCGACCCGCGGGCGATGGCGCAATGCTTGTCGCTGCCGCCGGGATTCTGACCGGACAAGAGAAAGGCGCGCCGTAGCGCGCCTTTCCGGTGCATATCCGCTGGGATCAAGCCTGCTGCGGCGGCGCTTCCAGCGCGGGCGTTCCGTCGTCTTCCACAGCTTTGCGATCGTGCGCGTGATCGCGGGCGAGGTACAGATAGAACGCCGGCAGCACGAACAGCGTGAACGCGGTACCGATGGTCATGCCCGAAGCGATCACCGTGCCCATCGAGAAACGGGCGGCGGCGCCCGGGCCGCTTGCCATCAGCAGCGGGATCATCGCGAATACCAGCGCAGCGGTGGTCATCAGCACCGGGCGCAGACGGATCGCGGTGGCTTCCTCGATCGCTTCGCGCTTGGACAATCCCTGTTCGATCTGCAGCTTGTTGGCGAACTCCACGATCAGGATGCCGTGCTTGGAAATCACGCCTACAAGCGTCACCAGCCCGACTTGGGTGTAGATGTTGATGCTCATGCCGGGGAAGACTTCGATGCCCTTGAACCCGAGAATGCCGCTGACGATCGCCAGGACATTCATGACCAGCAGCGCGCCGCAGATCGCCATCGGCACGGTGATCAGCATGATCAGCGCATCGCGGAAGCTCTCGAACTGCGCGGACAGCACCAGGAAGATGATGATCAGCGCGAACAGCAGCGTCACCAGCATCGTCGTGCCTTCCTGCTTGAACTGCCGCGACTCGCCGGCGTAGTCCACGCTGTAGCCCTGCGGCAGTACTTCCCTGGCCGCCTGTTCCAGCACAGCCAGCGCCTCGCCCTTCGAAACGCCGGGACGCGGCGCGAAAATGATCGCCACCGCATTCAGCTGCTGGAAGCGGTTCAACACCTGGGGCTGCGCGCTTTCCTTCAGAGTGACGAGGGTGGACAGCGGGATCAGTTCGCCTGTGCGCGTGCGCGTGTAGTAATTGGTCAGCTGTTCCGCATTGAGGCGGTCGCTGCGCTGCACCTGGGCGATGACCCGGTACGAGCGGTTCTGCATCGCGAACCGGTTCGCGTAGCCGCCCGACAGCATCGCCGACATGTCCGCAGACAGCGTGCGCATGTCGATGCCGAGCGACGCTGCCTTGTCGCGATCGATCTGCACTTCGATCCGCGGCTTGTCGATCTTCAGATCCTTGTCGAGGAAGATGAAGCGTTTGCTGGCATAGGCTTTTTCAAGCACGGCGTCGGCCAGTTCCTGTAATTGCTGCAGAGAGCCGATGCCGCCGATGATGAATTCGCCGCCGCCGCCGCCGCCGCCCGCGCTGGGCAGTGCCGGCGGAATCAATGCGAACACGTTCAGACCGGTGACTTCGGAGATCTTCGGCTGCAGCGACTGTTCCAACACCTGTTTGGTCGAACGGCTGCGCTCGCTCCAGGGCTTGAGCACGAAGCCTGCGATGGCGCTGTTGCTGGAACCGCCGCCGCCGTTGAACAGGAAGTAGTTCTGGACTTCAGGCACTTCCTTGGTAATCGCGGTCACTTCCTCGGTATAGCGTTCGACATAATCCAGCGTCGATGACGGATCCGCGACGGCGATGGAGAAGATGAAGCCCTGGTCCTCGGCGGGCGCCGGCTCCTTCGGCGACTGCATGTACAGAAACACGCACGATACGAAGACGATCGCCCCGAAGATGCCGATCACGCCCTTGGTATCGAGCGCGCCATGAAGCCTGCGCTGATAGCCGTGGCGAAGACGGTCGAAGCGCGTATCGAGCCAGCGCTCGAACCTGTTCTTGCCGCCTTCGCTGTGCGGCTTGAGCATCTTCGCGCTCATCATCGGCGACAGCGTCAGCGCGATGACCCCCGACAACAGCACCGCGCCGGCCAGCGTGAACGCGAATTCGGTGAACAGCACGCCGGTCAGGCCGCCCTGGAAACCGATGGGCAGATACACCGCGACCAGCGTGGTGGTCATCGCCACTACCGGCCAGGCGAGTTCGCGCGCGCCGCGTAGCGCGGCATCGCGCGGCGACATCCCATCTTCGATATGGCGGTGGATGTTCTCCAGCACGATGATCGCATCGTCCACCACGATGCCGATCGCCAGCACCATGGCCAGCAAAGTCAGCAGATTGATGGTGAAACCCATCACCAGCATGAGGAACAGCGTGCCCACCAGCGAAAGGGGCACGGTGATCGCCGGAATCAGCACGCTGCGGAACGAACCGAGGAACAGATAGATCACCACGATCACGATGATCACCGCTTCGATGATGGTGGTGATCACTTCATCGATGGCGTCCTGGATGGCCTCGGTGCTGTCGTAGGGAATGGTGCCGACCATGCCTTCGGGCAACTGCGGAATGATCTCCGCATCCCATGCCTTGCGCACTCCTTTGATCACATCCAGCGAATTGGCGTCCGGCGAGACATAGATCGCCATGAACGTAGCCGCCTGGCCATTGATCCGCACGGAAGTGCCGTAGTTTTCCGAACCCAGCACTACGTCCGCCACGTCCCCGAGACGCACGATGGCGCCGTCCTGTTCGCGGATGACCAGTTCGCGGAACTCGTCCGGCGTACGCAGATCGGTGCGCGCGGTGAGATCCACCGACACCATCTGGCCTTTGGTGGACCCCAGCGCTGACAGGACGTTGTTGTTGCGCAGCGCCGCGTCGACGTCGCTGGCGGTGACCTGGAGTGCGGTCATGCGATCCGGCTTCAGCCAGACGCGCATCGCGAACGACCCCGCGCCCAGGATTTCCGCGCGCTGCACGCCCGGCACTGTGACCAGCCTTGGCTGGATGACACGGGTGAGATAGTCGGTGATCTGGTTGTTGTTCAGGCGCTCGCTGGCGAACGAGACATACATCGCCGCGATCTGCTGGCCCTGCTGCAGATCGATGACCGGGTCTTCGGATTCCTGCGGCAGTTGTCCGCGCAGTTTGTTGATCTTGGCCGAAATCTGGGTCAGGGCTTCATTCGGATCCTGATCGAGGCGGATATACGCCTGGATCGTGCTCACGCCCGCCGCGCTGGACGAAGTGAGGTATTCGATGCCTTCCGCGCTGGCGATCTCGCGTTCCAGCGGCGTGGTGATGAAGCCCTGGATCAGGTCCGCGTCGGCGCCGAAATACGTCGTGCTGACGTTGATGACGGCGTTCTGCAATTCCGGATACTCGCGCACGTTGAGCGAGTTGAAAGCGCGCAGACCGAACAGCAGTATGAACAGGCTGACGACGACCGCCAGCACGGGCTTGTTGATGAAGATATCGGTGAATTTCATCGTGTTCTCCCGTGCGGCGTGGACGGCGCAGGGTGGGTGGGGGCGGTGGAGCGAGGCAGTGCCGCGAAGTGCGCCGACGTCAGCTGTTGTCGGGCTTCGGCGCGGATTCCGCAGTGGGTTGGACGGTATTGTTGATCGTCACCGTGGCATCGTTGCGCAGCTTCAGCAGGCCGCTGGTCACTACGCGTTCGCCGGGTTTCAGACCTTCGGTGATGGCGACCAGATCGCCGCGCGTGGCACCCGTGGTGACGAAGCGCTGCTGGACCACCAGCTTCACGCCGGTCAGCGGCTTGCCCTCCATGTCTTTCTCGTCCGGCCCGTACCGGGTTTCGCGGACCACGTACACAGCGTTGCCGTAAGGGTTGAAGTTGACGGCGGTCTGTGGAATCACCACCACTTCCTGTTCGCCGCCCAGGTCGAACCCGACCTTGGCGAAAGTGCCGGGGCGCAGCGCGCTGTCTTCGTTGAGAAAGGTCGCCTGCACCTTGAAACTGCGCGTTTCCGCGTCGATCAGGGGTTCGATGGCGGTGATGCGGCCATCGAAGACGCGGCCGGGCAGCGAATCGACGGTCGCCCGGATCGTGATGCCTGGTTCCACCTGGTCCATGCGCTGTTGCGGCAGCGTGAAATCGAGAAAGATCGGGCTGATCGACTGCAGGTTCACGATCGGGCTGCCGGGGGCGATGAACTGGCCCAGATTCGCCTTGCGGATGCCCAGCGTGCCGTCGAAAGGCGCGCGGATGGTTTTCTGGGCGATAAGCGCCCGTTGCGCTTCCACCTGGGCCAGGGCCGTAGCGGCATCGGCCGCGCGCTGTTCCACTTCGGACTGCGAGACCAGTTTCTGCTGCCCCAGTTCACGCCAGCGGTCGCGCTGCGCCACCGCAAGTTTGGCGGCGGCGTCCAGTGCGCGCAGCGTGGCTTCTTCGTTGGCGGTGTTGAGCCGCACCAGAACGGTGCCGGCCTTCACGCGCTGACCCGGTTCGAACAGGAACTCGCGGATCACGCCACCGGCTTCGGTGGTGACGTCCGCGCCGTTGACGGCGACGAAGGTGCCGATGGCTTCCGCGTCGTCGCGCCAGCGTTCGGATTTCGCCACCGCAACGCTCACCGAAGCCGGCGGCTGCGGCATGTTGTCGAAGAAGTCGTTCATGCCCGCGTTCATGATCGCTTTCACGGCAAATACGCCGCCGAAAATCACGGCTGCGGCTATCAGCATCAGCGCCATGCGTTTCTTCGCAGAGGGTTTGCGGGCGGCCTTGCGTGCCGTCCCCTGTTCGATGGTGTTGTGGCGGTCAGTCATGGGGAAACCTCGGCGCGAAGTCCGGCTGCTGCGGTGGGAGTGAACGGGATATCGTGTGCATGCGGGCACGTGCTGTCGAATACCGATCGGCACAGGCGCGCGTTGAGTGCGTCCAGCGCTTCGTCGTCGACGGGGTCGAACAGCGGCTGCCAGCCATAGCCATTGAGCAGAAAGTGCAGGTGTTTCATCAGCAGCCGGTAGGGATCTCCCAGCGCATACGCTTCGAGCAGCCCCTCGGCATGGCTCAGCGTATGCATCCCCAGCGACAGCGTCCAAGGCCCGATGCCGACCGCCTGCGGAGAGAGGCCGATATCGGCGCGCAGATCGCCCGCGGCGATCGCGTCTTCGACGATGCCGTCGATCAGCGCGCCCAGCGGCGCACTGGCTTCCAGCGAGCGTTGCCTGGCCTGCGGCGATGCCGCGCCCCAGATCACATCGGTCCACACGAACTGGGCAAGACGGAAATGCTCGGGTTGGGCGCGGATCACCATCAGATCGGCCAGCGCAATGGCAAGCATCCGTTCGCGACTGGGGCCATGCCAGCGCGCGGCGCGCTCGAACAGGCCCACGCGGCTGAGGCAATTGCGGGTAGCCAAGGTCACCAGCAGGTCTTCCTTGCTGGCGAAATGCTGGTAAAGCGTGCCGATGGCGTAGTCGCATTCCTCGGCAATCCTGCCCATCTGCAGCGACATCAGCCCGTCGCGCTGGATCAGCTCCTGGGCCTTGTCGAGAAAGCGCTGCTCGCGCTCCGCGCGTTCGCGCAGGCGACGATCCTTGGTGCTCATGGCGCGGCCGGAGGTTGGAAACGGGCTGCAAATTTTGAATTCGATTCAAAATTTGATCAAGCATTAATTCTGGCACGGGATGTGCCGTTATTGGCGATTCAGTCGGGGGGGGGCGGCCGGTGATGGGGTTACAGCAACAAAAAACCCGGCAGCTTTCGCTACCGGGCTTGAAACGCGCGAGAAACAGATGCCGTGCGTGGGGCGCGGCGCTGTCGCTTCGACTACAACGCCAGGATCAGCGGGCAGCCTTGCGGCTGGCGGCCTTGACCACTTTCTCTGCGTCGGCCTGCACGGTGGCGGCGACGGTTTCGAACTGGCCCTTGGCGATCTGGGCGATGGCTTCGTTGGTCTTCACGGTGCGGCCGAACACTTCCTGGCCGGTGCCGATGCTGCGCTCGACGTTTTCGCGGGCGATCTGCACGCCCTTCGGCCACACGGCTTTCAGACCGTCGAAGTCGCGCACTTCGGCCAGTTCGCCCCAGAAGGCAAAGGTGGCGTTGACGCTTTCTTCGATCGCGGCGAGCTGAAGGCCGAAGACGGCTTCGGTGTTTTCGAGGGCGAGACGACCGACCTGGGCCGAGGTATCGGCGAACTGGCGGGTCGACTGGGTGAACTGATCGTTGAACTGCTGGTACATGGCGGGCTCCTGAGGCGGGGATGCCGGCAGAGGGTGCCGGGTTTGTGCGGTGCAACATAACGCCGATTTTGTTGCGGTGCAACATAATCCGACGAGCGGCATCAGTGCTGTTCAGGATTCAATGAAAATCAATGACTTGGCGTCCTTCGTCCGAACGCTTTCCACGCGCTCAGCCGCGATACCGGCAGCCGGAAGTGCAGGTCTCGTGGACCACGATCTCGCTCAGCAGCGGCATCGCCGGCTTCAGCTGATCCCAGATCCAGACGGCCAGGCGTTCGCTGGTCGGGTTGTCCAGACCTTCGATGTCGTTCAGATAATGGTGATCGAGCCGGTCGTACAGCGGCTGGAACGCCGCCTTGATCTCGGCGAAGTCCATTACCCAGCCGGTCTGCGGATCGATATCGCCGGACACATGGATCTCGACCCGGAACGAGTGCCCGTGCAGTCGCGCGCATTTATGGCCCGGAGGCACATTGGGCAGCCGGTGGGCGGCCTCGAGGGTGAAGACCTTGAAAATATCCATGGGATGCCGGTACCGGGAAAGTGAAGTCTGCGCAGCGGTTGCGCAGCCGAACCCGTCGTTCGCATGCGGCCGCAGCGTGACGGGCCTGCATTATGCGAGCGCCTTCAAAGCGCCGTCCATACGGACCAGAGGCGGGGCATGCGCGAATGTGGGTGGCTTCTGCGGGTGAGAAAGCGTTCGTCACTCGAATGCGGGGCGTGCTTCTCAGGCTTTGCAACGTTCGCCATGCACACTGTCCTTCGCGCCTCCGGCGGCGTCTGCCGGACGCGCGATTCCAATGCCATCAACGAAAATGCCATCAACGAAAAGGAAGTCCGCATGAAGAAATACGGTCTCGCTCTGCTCGCCGCGTTGCTGTTGTCGGGCACGGCATCTGCCGCCACTTGGCAATCCCTGGGGCGCATGAATGCGCTGACGGCGTTGCCCGATGTCCAGACATGTCAGCAACGGGTAATCAACCATTACTGGAGTTCGAAGCCGATCTACACCCCGACGAACGTCAACATCTATTCGGCCGACAATATCGAATTCGTCTTCCATACCGACCTGAGCTCGTTGAGCAGGCTCATCAGCAACGCGCCGGCGAATTCCCGCTTCAAGACCGCGGTGGATGCCTACAACGCCCGTACCGGCGCCCGGAGCCTGCATGCCGCCGTATCGGTGGGCCTGTTCCCGCGCGTGGGGATCAATCTGTCCTATGCCGACGTCAACGGACTGGTGCAAGGGCTCGGCTGGAGCGTGGTGGCCAGCGAGTTGCAGTACTACGAGCTGCAACAGCTTTGCCCGCAGTGACGATCGCTGGTCCGATGTTTCGTCAGGATTGAAGCGAGCAGTGCGGAACATCGCTGCAGGTGCAGGAGCGTCTGCAGCGATGCTTTTGTACGTATCCGAAATCGTGGCCGCTGAAAACGCGACGCCCCCGCGATTTTGAGTAGCAGGCGGATATGGAGTCCAATTTCCCAACGAGAGAAGATTGGACGTGAAGAATCGGTTGACCGAAGAGCAGGTCACCGGCTTCCTGCGTGAAGCCGAAGCCGAAGCCGAAGCCGAAGCCGAAGCCGAAGCCGAAGCCGAAGCCGAAGCCGAAGCCGAAGCCGAAGCCGAAGCGGACGTGGCGGTGAAGGACCTGTACCGCCGGCATGGGTTCAGCGAGGCGTCGTACTAACACTGGTGGAGCACGTTCGGCGGGACAAGCGTGTCCGAGGCCAAACGCCTGCGCGAGCTGGAGGTCGAGAACGCGCGCCGGAAGAAGCTGCTGGCCGGGTCGATGCTTTGGAACGAGGTCATCAACGACGTGCTGAAAAAAGTGGTGGCCGTGCAGCCGGGGTGTTGCCCCCGTATCTGCCCCTGCTTGCCCCCGGATTGCAAGAGTCGCCCCGGGATACTGGCGGACACTAAAAAGGCCGAAACCCTTGTTTATTAGGGATTCCGGCCTTTCTGGGATGTCGCTGGAGGTGCTTTTGGTGGCTATGGGTGGACTCGAACCACCGACCCCAGCATTATGAGTGCTGTGCTCTAACCGGCTGAGCTACATAGCCTTGGGGATTCGCTGGGAGGCCTAGCGGCTGCAGCGGACCCGCAATTCTCCATGTCTCCGGCCGATGCGTCAATCCGGCGATTGCGAATGGAGGTCGCGCTTGTCCTCGCCGGGCGTGCGTGGCAGAGTCGACGACAGCGGCCGCAAGGCCAAAGATCTCAGGAGTCCGCATCGTGATCGATCCGGACGGTTATCGACCGAATGTCGCCATCGTCCTGATGCGCCCGGATGGCCGGGTGTTCTGGGCACGCCGTGTCCGCCGCGACGGCTGGCAATTCCCGCAGGGCGGGATGAACAGCGACGAGACGCCTACCGAGGCGATGTATCGCGAGCTGCGCGAGGAAACCGGGCTGCTGCCGGAGCATGTCGATGTGCTGGGCAGCACCCCCGGTTGGCTGCGCTATCGCCTGCCGCCCCGGGCGATCCGCCGTCACGATCACCTGGTCTGCATCGGCCAGAAGCAGGTCTGGTTCCTGCTGCGGTTCACCGGAGAGGAGAGCGATCTGCGTCTGGACCTGACCGAGACGCCGGAGTTCGACCACTGGCGCTGGGTCGATTTCTGGTACCCGCTGGAGCACGTGGTCAACTTCAAGCGCATGGTCTACACCCACGCCCTGCATCATCTGGCGCCGGCCGCGCGGCAGGTGGCGGGTGCGCAGGCCATTCCGTCGCCGAATGTCGACCCCCGGCGCTGGTCGCGGCCGCGCGGCCGCTGGCGTCCGTTGGCGCCCAGGAGCGGGCAGGGTCCGGAGTCCGGGCAGAATTGACAATCATTCTCATCCATGGCCAAATGAGAACGGTTCCCACTCTATCCCCGATGCCGTCATGTATGTCTGCCTCTGCAACGGAGTCACCGAGCGCGAAATCCGCAACACCGCCGAAGCGGGATGCAGAAGCGTCGCCGAATTGACCATGCGTACCGGTTGCGGCGCGGGTTGCGGGAGTTGTCTGCCGACCGCCGCCGGGATCATCGATGACGTGCATGCTGCCGTCGCGGACAACGGTATCGCCCACGCGGCTTGAAGCCAAATCCATTCGCATCGCCGCGACTCGCTTGTCCGCGATGACAACGCGGACGATTCGCATTCCTTCATCGATTGCGTACTGCGGCTAGAGTGGCGCCACTGCAACCGACGGAGCCAGCCATGAAAGGCGACCCCAAGACCATCGAATTACTCAACAAGGCGCTCTACAACGAGCTGATCGCGATCAACCAGTATTTCCTGCACGCCAAGATGCTGAAGAACTGGGGCCTGAAAGAGCTGGCGGACCACGAGTACCACGAGTCGATCGACGAGATGAAGCACGCCGACAAACTGGCGGAACGCATCCTTTTCCTCGACGGCCTGCCGAATTTCCAGGCGCTGGGCAAATTACGGATCGGCGAGAACCCGCGCGAATTGCTGGAATGCGATCTGGCGCTGGAACATGAGGCGCTGCCGGCGCTGCGCGACGGGATCGCGCACTGCGAAAAGGTCGGCGATTACGTCAGCCGCCAGTTGTTCGCCGATATCCTCGATTCCGAGGAAGAGCACATCGACTGGATCGAAACCCAGCTCTCGCTGATGGATCGTCTGGGCGAGCAGAATTATCTGCAGACCAAGATTTCCAGCTGAGCGGATCGGACAGGCAAAAAAAACGGCGGCAGTGATGCCGCCGTTTTTTATTGGGCTGTCGATTGGTTTGCCGCACTGAGCGGGGATGCGCCGTGAACGCCGGGAGGATTACCCGGGCTGCGACGCATCCGACGACATGCTGGCGCGCAGCGCCTGACGGGCGCGGGCGAATTCGTTGGAGATCAGCGCCACAGCTACCGCGGGACGCTCCAGCGTCTGGGTGCGGATGCCCTGCTCGAGTTTCTTCGCCGCATTCGACAGCGACATCGCGCCGAGGTTGGCGCTGGACGACTTCAGCGTGTGCGAGGCATTGCGCAGCATTTCGTAGTCCGGACCGGTCGCGGCGGTTTCCAGCGCAGCGATGAGCCGCGGCGTGTCGTCCAGGAACACCTCGATGAGCCGGTCGACTTCGTTGCCGAGGATGCTGCGCAATTCTTCCAGCACTTCGGCATCAAGGACCGGCGGCAGCGGCTCTGCAGGCGGCGGCGGAGGGGCGGGGGGCTTCGGGGGGGCGGTGGGTGAGGGCACGAATGGATTCGTCGTGATGGCGGGCCGGTTGGCGGCCGCTTCCAGGGTCGCCGTGGGCGAGGGCGGGGCGGCCGCAGGTGTCGCGGCGGCGGCCGGCGGCGCAGCGGTTTCGGCGCTGCTGTGCTGCGAGGAGATCTGATGCCAGTGGAACAGGCAGCGTTCGAGTTCGCCGCGGGTCACGGGCTTGGCCAGATAGTCGTCCATGCCCGAATCGAGGCATTTCTGGCGATCGCCGGCCATCGCGTTGGCGGTCATCGCCACGATCGGCAAGCGGCGGACGCCGGTGGCGGCCTCGTGTTCGCGCCAGCGGCGGGTGGCGGTGTAGCCGTCCATCACCGGCATCTGGCAGTCCATCAGCACCAGGTCGTAGCGCGAGGCGGACATCCGCAGCAACGCTGCTTCGCCGTTGGTGGCGCTGTCGCAGTGGGTGCCGAGTACGCTGAGCAGGCGCTGGCCGACCATCAGGTTGACCGGATTGTCCTCGACCAGCAGCACTCGCATCGGCCGGGCCGGGTCGGCGACCGACGAGACGGGCGCAGCGGCCGCCGGCGCGGCAGGCGGTGGCGGCTCCGGAGCGGCAGCATAGCCGCCGTCGAACGACACCGCGGCGTCCGACATCGACGGCACGGTGTCGGCACTGCCCAGCAGGGACATGCGCAGATCGGCATCGGGCGCCTGGCGGTGCAGGATCGTGGCCGATTGCTGGAGTTCTTCCGGGGCGGGTTCGTCGCCCTGCAGGCAGATCAGCCGGACCTGTCCATAGATGGCCTGGCGTTCGAGATTGCGCTGCAGCGCCACCGAGGTGCTGCGCACGCTGGCGAGGTCGGCGATGACGGTGGTGTAGGCCCACTCGGCGCCTTGGCTCAGCGCGGAACGGATGCGGTCCAGCGCTTCCTGGGTGGTTTCGACGGCGGTGATGCGCAGCCCCCAGTTCGGCAGCAGCATGCTCAGGCGCAGGCGCAGGCGCTGGTCGCCGGTGAGCAGCAGCACCCGGCCATTGGTGTGTTCCGCGGGTTTGGCGGCGACGATGTCGCCCTGCACCTTGAGCATCGGAATCTCGAACCAGAAGGTCGAGCCCTGTCCGGCATCGGATTCCACGCCGATGCGCCCACCCATCAGGTCGATGATGCGCTTGGAGATCGCCAACCCGAGGCCGGTGCCGCCGTACAGGCGCGTGGTGGAGGCGTCGGCCTGACTGAACGCTTGGAACAGGCGCTCCTGCGCCGCCAAGGCGATGCCGATGCCGGTGTCGCGCACTTCGAACCGCAGCTGGTGCTGGGCGCTGGTTTCGCCGATCCGGCGCACCGTAAGCGCGATGCTGCCGCGTTCGGTGAATTTCACTGCGTTGCTGATCAGGTTGCTCAGCACCTGGCGCAGGCGCACCGAGTCGCCGCGCACCGGCAGCCGCACCGAGGGATCGATCTGCAGGTTCAGGCGCAGGCCCTTGCTCTGCGCGGGGCGCTCCATCAGCTGGATGACCGATTCCAGGGTTTCGCGCAGGTTGAAGGTGGTGGACTCCAACTGCAGCTTGGAGGCTTCCAGCTTCGAGTAGTCGAGGATGTCGTCGACGATCCGCAGCATCTGCTGCGAGGACAGAAAAGCGGTGTGCACCATCTCCGCCTGGTCGGGCGGCAGTTTGTTGTGCATCAACAGGTCGAGCATCGGCACGATGCCGTTGAGCGGGGTGCGGATCTCGTGGCTCATGGTGGCCAGGAATTCGCCCTTGGCCATCACCGCCGATTCGGCGTCCTGCTTGGCCTGACGCAGTTGTTGTTCGAGCTGGCTGCGGCGCTGCAGTTCGCGCTGCAGTTCGCTGCGCTCGGCTTCGCTGCGCGTGGCGATGTCCGCGGCGTCGCGCATGTGCTGCTCGTAGTGGCGCGAGGCGTAGGCGAGGTAACCGACGATCCCGGCTGTGGCGGCGGTCAAAGCAAGAGCCGCCATCCGCCACGATTGGCCGCCGGTCGCGGCGTCGGCCGCCAGCGCGAGGGTGGCGCCGATCGCGGTGGCCAGCGCCAACCATCGGAAATTCAGCAGCGAGGGTTTGGGCTCGTTCAAATCGGCTTACCTGCGTTGGGAACGGTGTCCTGGCGGATCGGGCTTTCCATAAAACGCGCGGCCATCCAAGGCCGCGTCTTCCGCATGTCGGCAGGGCGGATACCGGATGATGCCCCACCGCGAGCCGCCTTGACCAGCGCGGGCGCCCCCCTAGGCGCTACAGCAGCGAATGCTGGAAGTCGAAATCCATCGCGTCGGCGGCGCTCTGCACCAGGTCGCCCTGGATGTAGTCGATCCCGCTCAGCCACAGCTTGGCGGCCGTCTGCGGATCTTCGACGTGCTGACCGATGACCTGCAGGTCCAGCATGTGGGCGCGGTCGATCACCGCCCGCATTTCGTCGTGGACCGGCTGCTGGTCGATCTTGCCGGCGTAATGCGGAGACAGGCGGACATAGCTCAGCGGCAGCTGCGACAGCAGCGCATCGGCCTCGGCATTGGCCTGATACTGGCTCAGGCACAGGCGTACGCCGGCGCCCATCATCCGCTGGCAGAACTCGCGCAGCAGCACCGAATGCACCAGCGCGTCGCCCAGGCGCACGTCCACCACCAGCAGCTTGCCCTCGATGCTCAGGTCGGCCAGCGACCCCAGCAGCCACTGCCCGTAGGCATCCTGACCGAGCGTGCGCGCGGCCTGCGGGACGAACAGCCGCGCGCGTTTGCTGCCGCGCAGCTGGTCGCCGAGGATCGCGATCGCGCGGGTCATCACCCGGCGGTCGATCTCGTGGACCAGCCCGGCGCGTTCGGCCACCGGCACGATCTCCGCGGCGGTGTGCAACTGACCGCTGCTGCCGCGCAGCCTCACAAGGGTCTGGTACTGCTCCTGCTCGCCGCCCACCACCGAAACGATCGGCTGGAACGCCAGCTCCAGGCGCTCGTTCTTCAGCGCCTCGTGCAGTTGCGCCAGCAGTTGCGTCGCCTGTTCCGATACCGCGTCCGATTGCGGACGGTAGGCGGCGATGGCGGTCGGCTCGTTGCGCGCGAGGCGCAGCGCGTCTTCGGCGGCGGCCAGCGCGGTGCCGGCATCGGTGAAGCCATGCGCCAGATCGACATAACCGACGCAGGCGCGCAGACGGATGTTGTCGCCGTTGGCGTCCAGGTTGTGGCCGACGAAGGCGTCGCGCAGCTGGCGCGCCCACACTGCGTGACGGTCGGGCGGCAGGCCCGGCCAATACACGACGAAGGTGTTGTCGTTGAGCCGCGACGCGTGGTGTTCGCCTGCGACCGAGGCGATCATCCGCCCGGCTTCGGTGAGGATCGCGTCCAGGGTGGCGTAGCCGTAATGGTCGCGCAGCGCGGACGTGCCTTCGATCACCACGAAATGCACCGCGCCCGAGGTCTGCTGCGGGAACGCCAGCGCCAGTTGCTGCAGCATGTAGGTTCGGGTGAGCAGGCCGGTGGCCGGATGGCGGCGCACTTCCTGTTCGCGCTGCTGTTTGAGCGCGCGCGCGCGGCGGACGCGATTCTCCACCGCGGCGATGAGGTGGCGCGGCCGCACCGGTTTGCTCAGGTAATCGTCGGCGCCGCTGTCGAGGACTTCGAAATGGCTCTCGGGATTGGTGTCGCCGGTCAGGAACACCACCGGGATGTGCGCGTACGCGGCGTGGCTGCGGATCAGCGCGGTGAGTTCGGTGCCGCTCATGCCGGGCATATGCAGATCCATCAGCACCAGATCGGGAATGAACCGGTCCAGCGCGGCCATGGTGTCGCTGGCCACCTGCACCACTTCCGCATCCATGCCCGCGCCCTTGAGCACGCCCTGCGCGAACAGCGCCTGGCTGCGGTCGTCCTCGACGATCAGGATGCGGTAAGCGGGTTCGCCGACTTCGTTCGGCACCACCATCGGCGTGGTTTCGACCACGACGACTTCTTCGGCCGCAGGGTCGGCAACAGTGGACACCACCGGAGGCGGTGCATCACTGCACCAGCGCCGCCAGTAGTCGGCAGGCGGGTACTCGGCGCGGGCAGTCGTGCCCGGACCCGTCGGTCGGCCAGCGGTTGCGGACGAATTGCGCGCTTGTGGAACGGAGGACATCACGGCTCCCTGCTCGAACACGCATTATGCGGGTTCGTCCGGCGTTGGGAAGCGCCGGGGGTCATGGGTCGCGTGCGGGGAGTGGGCGGCCGTGCGCGATGCACGCCGCGGAATCGCGGTACAGCGCCGATCAGGAGGACGGGGACAGCATCCGCGAGACGCCCCGGAACAGCTTGCGCCACAGCCACCACACCACCAGTGCGATGGTCAGGCCGGTGCCGACCACGAGGGTCAGCGCGATCCATGGATGCGACCAGACCAGCGCCAGCCCGCCGATGACGACGGTGTCCTCGGCGATCGATGTCGTCCAGTTGCTGATCGGTTCGGGCGACGTGTTCAGCAGCGCGCGGGTGCCCGATTTCAGCACATGGCTGGTCAGCGCGGCGCCGGCGCCGGCGGCCATCATCCCGGTGCCGAGGTCGCCATCGGGCGAAATCGCGGCGGCCGCGAGGAAGGCGCCTGCCGGTACCCGCAGCAGGGTCTGCAGCAGATCCCAGCCCGAATCCACGCCGGGGATCTTGTCTGCGAAGAATTCCGCCACCGCCAGCGCGCCGGATACGCCGAGTACCCAGGGCGATGTCGTGGCTTCGAGCGCCGGCGGCAGGTCCAGCCACCCGAAATAGCCGGCGATGCCGACGCCGAACACGGTGAGATAGGCGCGCACGCCGGCCAGCCAGGCCAGCAGGATGCCGATGGCGAACACATGGGCTTCGGACATGACCACTCCCAACAGCGCGCCAGCGGCAGGAGCGCCGGACGCAAGCCACGGCCTGACGGGCCGCACGCGAGGCACAGTACCAGAAGGTCGCCTTGACACGACTTTAAGGTCGTCCGGTTAGGATGATGGAGATGAACGACCTGTCCGATACCGCCCCGCCCAAGCGCCGCCGCGCCTCGCGCAAGGCCGCCAAGCCTGCCGACGCGCCCACCGATGCACCCGCGGAGGCGGCGGTACGGGCCATCCTCGATCACGCGCTGCAGCCGGACGCCGAGGGGCGCGCCGAAGCGGAGGTCGAATCCGCGCTCGCCGAGGCTTCGTCCGCTGCCGGTACCCAGGACGGCGCCAGGGCCGCCGGCGATCCGGCACCCGCCAGGGCGCCGCGCCGCGGGTCCCGCAAGCGCGGCAAATCCGCGGAGCGTCAGAAGGCGGCATTGGTGCAGTCCGAGCCGGCCGACGCTTCGGGGGACAGCGCTAAAGCGGTCGAAGCGGCCCAGGAGATGGTCGCGATCGCGTCTGTCGAAGTCGTCGAGGCTCCGGAAATCGGCAGCCGCGAGGCATCAGAACACAACGAAGTCGAATGTCCCCGAGCCCTATCCACCGACGTGGGATCGTCGGCGGTCCCGGCGATGGCCGACGCGCCGACCGAAGTCGACCGATATCAGGCCGATCGATACGAGGCCGATCGATACGCCGACGGGTCAACCGAAGCCGATCCAGACGAACCCAGTCAAGACGGATTCGACCTGCACGAACCCGAGCCGCCCGCCCCCGAGCGGCACGACCCCGATCAGTATCATCTCCAGCACTACCACCAGGCGGAAGACGGCCCTCCGCACAGTGACGACCTTCCGCACGGCGAAGGTGTCCCGCCCGGCGGCCATGACGATCCGCCGCCGGCCGCGCCGCCGGCGCTGCCGTCCCATCATCACTGGGTATATCTGGGGCTGGGCGTGTTCCTGCTGGCGCTCGGTTTCGGTGTGTGGGGGGTGTGGGCGGTGTTCTTCTCCAGCGGCGACGCTTCGGGCCAGAGCGCGGCTGCGTTGGCCGCGCGCAGCGAGAAGTTGAGCCAGGAAGTCTCGACATTGCGCCGTTCCGACCAGATCAGCCGCGACGCCAACCGCGACCTGGAACGCACGCTCGCAGAGCGCGACGAGGAAATCGCCGGTCTGCGCGCCGACATCGCCTTCTACGAAAGCTTCGTCGGCGCCACCGGCCAGCGTCGCGGGCTGAGCGTCCACGATCTGGATATGAAGCTGCAGGGCGGCGACGCCTGGCATTTCGTCGCCACGCTGACCCAGAACCTCAACCGCGGCGCGGTCAACACCGGCAGGGTGACGCTCTCGATCGAAGGCACCCGCGACGACCGTCTCGAAAAGCTGTCGTGGTCGGGCCTGCGCAAGCAGAGCAATGCGCCCGGTGTCCCGTACTCCTTCAAGTACTTCCAGCAGGTGGAAGGCGAGGTGATGCTGCCCAAGGGCTTCAAGCCGCTGCGGGTCGGCGTGCGGCTGGTGCCGGCCGGCGGCGCGGCGGTGGAGCAATCCTTCCCCTGGCCGGAGACGGTGCGCAGCGACGAGGCCGGCTGAGCAGGGGCGATCCGCTCCGATCCGCTCGCGCGGCTTGAACCGCCGGCTCCGTCGCCCCATCCTGTCGCCATGGATATGCACACCACCGCTCCCGCTTCAGTTACTGCCGCCGCCCCGGCGACCGACGCTCCGCCGTCGCCGATCGATTTCACCGCCGCCGCTGCCGCCAAGGTGCGCGAGCTGATCCGCGAGGAAGGCAACCCGGCACTGAAGCTGCGGGTCTACATCCAGGGCGGCGGTTGTTCCGGCTTCCAGTACGGCTTCGAATTCGACGAACAGCAGAGCGAGGACGACTTCGCGGTCGCCACCGACGACGTGACCCTGCTGGTCGATCCGCTGAGCCTGCAGTATCTGGTCGGCGCCCAGGTCGACTACACCGAAAGCCTGCACGGCGCGCAGTTCGTGATCCGCAATCCGAACGCGAAGACCACCTGCGGCTGCGGCAGCAGTTTCAGCGCCTGACCGCATGACCGGCGACGACCGCCTGCCGACGCCCCGTTTCGCGTTCGTCGAGGGCGCGCTCGATCGCGCCGACGCCCTGCGCGGCAATCCGGACGCCCTCGACGCCTACTGGCCCAACGGGCGCGTGCTGTTGCTGGACGGCGACGGCCGCACGGTGGGCGACGACGAGGGTTGGCTGGTCGCCGCGCGCGGCAGCGATCTGGGCGACGCGCCCGGCGATGCGATCTTCCTTGGCATGCGCGGCGACGAAAGCTGGTTCGCCGCGCGGCTGTCCGATGAGCGGCATGGCGATGGACAGCGCGCATCGCTGCCGTCGCGGCGGCTCGATCTGCGCGCCGCCGCCGCACAGTGGGCGCCGTTCGAGTCCACGGTGTTCGCCCAGGCGCGTGCGGTGCTGCACTGGCAGCAGCGGCACCGCTTCTGCGGCGCCTGCGGCGGCGCGATCGCGTTCCAGCGCGGCGGCTGGCAGGGCCACTGCGCGCAGTGCGGACTCGACCACTATCCGCGCACCGATCCGGCGGTGATCGTCGCGATCACCGATGGCGAGCGCCTGCTGCTCGGCCGTCAGGCGAACTGGCCGGCGCGCCGCTATTCCACCCTCGCCGGATTCGTCGAACCCGGTGAAACCCTCGAACAGACCGTGGCGCGCGAAGTGATGGAGGAGTCTGGCGTGCGCGTGCGCAGCAGCCGCTACCTCGCGTCGCAGCCGTGGCCGTTTCCGTCGTCGCTGATGCTCGGCTTCATCGCCGAGGCCGAGCCCGACCCGCCGCAGGCCAACGAGGAACTGGAAGACGCGCGCTGGTTCGATCGCGACGAAGTCGGCGCCGCGCTGCGCGGCGAAAATACCGAGGCGGGCCTGCTGGTATCGCCGTCGGTCTCGATCTCGCGCTGGCTGATCGAATGCTGGCATGCGGGCGTCGATGCCGGCCGGCTGGCCTAGATTCCGGCCATGTCCACGACCCTGATCGCCGTGATCTTCGCGCTGGTGCTGGGTCATCTGGCGCCGGGGTTCGCCACAGCGGTACGCCGGCACGATGTTTTCGGCCTGTGGCTGCGCTGGCTCGACGCGCGCTTCGGCGAAGGTCCGTCCGTGTGGCGCGGACACTACGGTTTCCTGTTCGCATTGCTGCCGCCGCTGCTGCTGGTCGGCCTGATCCAGTTCGCGCTGCACACGCCGCTGGCCGGCGTGTTCGGCCTGGTGTTCGCGGTGGCGGTGCTGTTCTACGCCTGGGGCCCGCGCGACCTCGATGTCGATGTCTCTGCCGTCGTCGATGCCGGGAACCCGGCCGCGCGCCGCGAGGCGGCGGCAAGGCTGGACGCGAAACCCGACAGCGGTCTCGGCGAAGCCGCTGCGATGGTCGAGGCCGTGTTCGCCAATGCATTGCGGCGCTGGTTCGGCGTGCTGTTCTGGTTCCTGCTGTTCGGCGCGGTCGGCGCGGTGCTGTACCGTCTCGCCGCGCTTCTGGCCGAAGGCGAATACGCCGATGCGCTGCCCGCCTCCACCCGCGAGGGTGCGCGCCGTTTCTTCGCGCTGTTGAACTGGCCGGTCGCGCAGGCGATGACCCTGTCGCTGGCGCTGGTCGGCAATTTCGACAGTGTGCTCGGCGTCTGGCGCGATGCCGGCGGCGCGGAGATGCAGCTCGACCACGCCCATCTCGGTGCCGCCGCCCGCGCCAGCGTGCGCTGCGAGATCGCCGAGGAAACGCAGGAATTGATCGAAGAAGGCGCGACCCCCGGCAACGCCTGGGTGCAGCTCGGCGAACTGCCGGAACTGCGCGATGCGATGAGCCTGGTCTGGCGCATCCTGCTGCTGTGGTTGGCGATCTTGGCGCTGTTCGTAATCGCCGGTTGGGTGAGCTGAAGGCGCTTGCACGGCACTGCCGTGCGGCTTCGGCGAACGCACGGCGCGCTGCGCCGGGCCGGATGAGCTAACGCCGCTCTCACGGCACCAGCGGTTTTGTAGGAGGGCCTTCAGGCCCGAGCCGTTGATCGGGCCTGAAGGCCCTCCTACAAAAGCCTCACATCCTCGACAACACTGCCTGCGTCGGTTTCGCCAGATTCAACGTGTAGAAATGCAGCGACGGCGCGCCGCCCGCAATCAGGCGCTGGCACATCGCCGCCACCACATCGGCCGCGAACTCACGGATGCCGTCGGCGTCGTCGCCCAGCGCCTGCATGCGCTTGCCCACCCAGCGCGGGATTTCGGCGCCGCAGCTCTCTGAGAAGCGCTTGAGCTGGGTGAAGTTGGAGATCGGCATGATCCCCGGCACGATCGGCACCGTTACGCCGAGCCTGCGCACGTCGTCGACGAAGCGGAAATACGCGTCCGGGTTGTAGAAATACTGGGTGATCGCGGCGTTGGCGCCGGCGTCGATCTTGGTCTTGAAATGGCGCAGATCGCTGAAGGCGTCGTCGGCCTGCGGATGCGTTTCCGGATACGCGCCGACTTCCAGATGGAAGTGATCGCCGTGCTCTGCGCGGATGAATTCGATCAGGTCCGAGGCGTAGCGCAGGTCGCCGTGGTGGCCCATGCCCGAGGGCAGGTCGCCGCGCAGCGCGACGATGCGCCTGCAGCCCAGCGCGCGGTACAGCCGCAGCAGTTCGCGGATTTCCTCGCGGCTGCCGCCCATGCACGACAGATGCGGCGCGGCGTCGAAGCCGTGGCTCTGCTTGAGGTGGCGCACGGTTTCGGAGGTGTAGCTGAGCGTGGAGCCGCCGGCGCCGAAGGTGCAGGACACGTATTCGGGCGCGTGCGATTTGAGCTTTTCCGCGGTGCGGTCGAGCTGGGTGCGCTGCTCGTCGGTCTTGGGCGGGTAGAACTCGAAGCTGATGGGGGCCATGGGCGGGGACTCTCCGTGATGTGGCCACTATATCGCTTCATCCCGATGAATGTGAAGTTCGCCGGTCGGCCGCTGCCGCCGGGTCGGCTTTTTTGGCATACGCTTGCACGATGCCGTTGACCGACTATGCCCTGACCCGCGCTGCCCAGCGCAGCCGCAACCTGCTGGCCCAGGAACTCCGCGAGACCCGCGAACGTGCGCGTCTGGGCGGGTTCTTCTATCCGGTCGCGGTGGCGCTGACCTTTCTGGTGGCCGACGCGGCGCCCGGGCGGATGTGGCAGGCGGTGCTGGCGACGTTGGTGTTCCTGGCGCTGGCGGTGCTGCGCGTGCTGGTGCGCAGCCGCGGCGCGCACGACGAAGCCGAAAGCCTGCGTGGGCTGCGCACGATGTGGTCGATCGTGCTGCTCACCACCGCGGCCTGGGGCGCCTTCAGCGTCTGGGCCTTCGCGACCCTGCCCGAACCCGCGCCGCTGGTGGCGCTGCTGTTCTGCGGTGCGTTCGGCATGGCGGTGGCGCACACGCTGTGCATGCGCCGGCTGCCTTCGGCGCTGGCCATCGCCGCCGTCATGGTCCCGATCCTCGTGCTGCTGTGGCGCCAGCTCGCGCCCGGTGTGGCGGTGATGTGGATCGTCTATATGGCCTACATGCTGCTGGTGATGGCGCGCAGTTATCGCGAATACCGCGGGCGCCTGGAGCTGGAGGAAGACCTGCGCCATCAGCGCGACCTGTTCGAACGGCAGAGCCGGATCGATGGCCTGACCGGCCTCTCGAACCGGCTGGAGTTCGCCTACGTGATGACCCAGGGCATCGGCCGTGCCCGCGCGGGCATGCCCCTGTCGCTGCTGATCCTCGATATCGACCATTTCAAGCGGATCAACGACAGCCAGGGCCATCTGGCCGGAGATGCCTGTCTGGTCGCGCTGGCGCGCCGGTTCGAACAGCATTTCGGCAGCCCGGGCGACCTGCGCGCGCGCCTGGGCGGGGAGGAGTTCGGCATCCTGATGGAGACCGACGGCGCCACCGCGGCCGCGCGCGCGGAAACGTTCCGCCGCGATCTGGACGCGTCGCCGCTGCAGACCGAAAGCGGCGCTGCGCCGATCACAGTGAGCATCGGCTGCGGCGCTTTCGACCCCGCGCGCCATGCCGATGGCGACGCGCTGTATCGCGATGTGGACGCGGCGCTGTATCGCGCCAAGACCGGCGGACGCAATCGTACCGAGGCGATCGTGTCGCCTGCGCCGTAGCGATCGCGCGCAGGTGCTTCCGGTGACGAGACAGTAATCTGTGGGGCTCGCCGCTTTCTTTCTTGCCCCCGATGTCCATCGTCCTGACCGATTTCGCCCGCCCCCGGCTGTTCCCCCGCGAACCACGCCGCAACACCATCCAGGACTGCACGCCCGAGGCCTTCGAGCGTCGTCTCAACGAAGAATCGCCGCTGGCCGTGCTGGAAGGTTACGCGCCGTTCTGCAGGCTGCACGTGCATCGCAACTGGACATCGACGCGCTGCATGACCATCCCGATCGACGACGGCAACCGCCATCGGCTGCGCACGGCCTACGAGGCGCGCACGAAGGACGAACTGCCGGTGCTGGTGCGCTGGTTCGAAGGCGTGGATCCGCCGGTCGCGAACTTCCTGATCCCGATCCTCTACAGCCGCGAACAGATGGCGAAGGAGGGCACACCCACCGATGCGGACTGGGGCGTGGTCGGCTGCCTGTACACGATGACGCCCGAGGAAACCCCGATGGCCCCGATCACGATGATGCGCAATGCGCTGGGGGTGGAGGAGGGTGGGTCGGATGTGCCGCTGGATCGCGAGGCGTATCTGCGGAGTGTGGCGTTCTGGGAGGCGAATGCTGGGTGGAGGCCGTGAGACGAGCGTTGCTTGCAGCGCGTAGGCCGGGTCATGGATCCAGCGATGCAAAGAATCGAACACCAGGCTGGGTCGATGACCCAGCCTACGTGTCGTGAAAGCAGAAAACGGGCGATTTAGCGCCCGTTTTCATGCATCACATTGACGGCATGCTCAAAAGAAATCCGCACCCGCGGCGGTGATCAGCAGGGTGCCTTCGGGGTCGACCGGCGGTGCCGAGACGCTTATGGCGACCGGGGCGAAGGTGAAGGCGATCGACATGCCGAACATCACCGAATGCGGGTTCGGCAGGGTGAGCGTATTGACGCTGTCGATCCCGCGCGAGTGATCGCCGCTACGGCGTCCGGCGCCGCCGTGGCCGAGGTTCGTGTCCCAGGTGTGGATCCTGTTCGGGCCATCGAAGATGTGGACGTTGTCGATCGCGGCGTGCTGCCCGGTCTTGAACAGCAGGAACAGCGTCTGCACGCGCAGTCGCACGCCATCGACGATCACTGGCGTTGGAATCGGAATATGGCACCACGCCGGCTGCGGCGACTGGTTCAGGGCGAAGGTGAACTGCATTTGCGTTCCCCAACCCCAGTGACGGATGAGCAGTCCGCTCTGCAGTTCCGGCACCACGGCGTTGCCGTGGGCCCATGACGCGTGTTTGATCATCGCAACGCTCCTGTCGAACGACCCGGAACCCGCGGGGACGGGACCGGCCGAGGCCGCGCGTCATGTTGTATGACGGGCGGTGAGCACCGGCCGGATACCGTTGACTAACGTGTGCGGTCCGTGGCTCAGGACAGGATCGGACGGAATCCCGGGGTTTTGTCGTAGGGCGGGTCTTGCACCCGCCAAAGAGTCGGGATGGCGGATGCAAGACCCGCCCTGCGAACGCAAAAGAAAACGGGCGCCGAAGCGCCCGTTTTCGTCATGCAAGCGACCGCGTGGATCAATAGCGGTAGTGATCCGGTTTGTAAGGGCCGTCCTTCGACACGCCCAGGTACTCGGCCTGTTCGGTGGTCAGCTCGGTCAGCACCACGCCGATCTTTTCCAGGTGCAGACGCGCCACTTCCTCGTCCAGCTTCTTGGGCAGGATGTAGACCTTGGCTTCGTAGGTGCCCTTGTTGGCCCACAGGTCGATCTGCGCGAGGGTCTGGTTGGCGAAGGAGTTCGACATCACGAAACTCGGGTGGCCGGTGGCGCAGCCCAGGTTCACCAGGCGGCCTTCGGCCAGCAGATAGATCGAGTTGCCGTTCTTGAACGTGTACTTGTCGACCTGCGGCTTGATGTTCAGGCGCACGGCGTCGGAGTCGTTGAGCTTGTCGACCTGGATCTCGTTGTCGAAGTGGCCGATGTTGCAGACGATGGCCTGGTCCTTCATCTGCGACATGTGCTCGAGCGTCAGCACGTCCTTGTTCCCGGTGGTGGTGACGTAGATGTCGCCGCGGCCGAGGGTGGATTCGACGGTGTTGACCTCGAAGCCTTCCATCGACGCCTGCAGGGCGTTGATCGGATCGATCTCGGTGACCACGACGCGGGCGCCGTACGCACGCAGCGAATGCGCCGAGCCCTTGCCGACGTCGCCATAGCCGCAGACCACGGCGACCTTGCCGGCCAGCATCACGTCCATCGCGCGCTTCAGGCCGTCGGCCAGCGACTCGCGGCAGCCGTAGAGGTTGTCGAACTTCGACTTGGTGACCGAGTCGTTGACGTTGATCGCCGGGACCAGCAGCTTGCCGGCTTCCGCGATCTGATACAGGCGGTGCACGCCGGTGGTGGTTTCCTCGGAGACGCCCTTCCAATCCTTGACCACATTGGTCCAGAAGCCGGGGCGCTCCTTGGCGACGCGCTTGAGCAGGTTCTTGATCACGCCTTCCTCATGCGAGGAGGCCGGCTCGTTCACCCAGTCGGAGCCCTGTTCCAGCTCGTAGCCCTTGTGGATCAGCAGGGTGACGTCGCCGCCGTCGTCGACGACCAGCTCCGGACCCTTGCCGCCCGGGAAGGTCACCGCGTCGAGGGTGCAGTCCCAATATTCTTCCAGCGTCTCGCCTTTCCACGCGAACACCGGGGTACCGGTGGCGGCGATGGCCTGGGCGGCGTGGTTCTGGGTCGAGAAGATGTTGCAGGACGCCCAGCGCACGTCGGCGCCGATGTCCTTCAGGGTCTCGATCAGCACGGCCGTCTGGATGGTCATGTGCAGCGAGCCGGTGACGCGGACGCCCTTGAGCGGCTTGGCGGCGGCGTGCTTCTTGCGGATCGACATCAGGCCCGGCATCTCGTGCTCGGCGATATCGATTTCCTTGCGGCCCCACTCGGCTTCGCCGAGCTGCATGTCGGAGACTTTGTAATCGGGGAGGGTTTTGACTTGTGCGTTCATGGCGATGGTTCTTCCGTCGAGTGCGTCCGGGCGGAGCCGGATGCGCAGTGAACGGGCGCCGTTGCAGGATGAAGCCTCCGCCGAGCCTGATCCCGGACCTGAAAGCCGGGCTTGCAGCGCCCCTCGGCGCAGAGGCCGGCATTGTATCTCTATCTCGCGATGAAAGGATGAATCGGCGGCGGGCGGGCCCGGGTGTCCTCGGCCCGGCGACATTGGCGTATCTGACCGAGCGGCCCATCGCGACCGCGCCCCTCTTCGCCAGTCTCAGGATTCCGCACGCATGGACGTCAAAGCCACGATCTTCGCCGCATGTTCCACCTTGTTCGCCATCGGTACGGCGCATGCCGCGACCTATCGCGACGGCACCTGGGACCAGAGTCTGGGCAATGTCGCCAAGGGCGTGGGCGGTGCCGGCGACTATTGCTTCCTCACCCGGGTCAGCGGCAAATTCCGCGGCGGCGGCGAGGAAGTCCGGCTGAGGCGCGATCCGAAAACCGGGTCGTGGACACTCGGCGGCCGGTCGCAGCAGAGCGGCGTGGCCGCGCGCGCGACCTGTCTGCCGATGACCGCTTTCGTGTCGCCCTCCTGGGGCGCCGTGCGCTGGATCTCGCCGCAGTTCTCGGTGACCTCGCAGGTCGCCTCGTCGCTTTTCCGCTGCGGTTCCGCGCCGCTGGGCAGCTATCGCTACAACGCCGCATGGTGGGGCGATGCCTTCACCGCGCTCACCGGCATGTCCGGCAAGTTCGCCGGCCTGGGCGAATTCGTTATGGTTGATCAGAGCAAGCAGGGCAAGCAGCCGTCGCATGTCGGCGCTGCGGTCGGCCAATGCGATGTGCCCGTGACCGGTTATGCGATGTCCTATTTCGTGGGCAAGCCTTCGTCGGGGACGGTCGCGGTGTTCATCGGTCCCGGCGGCGAGGGGCCGGTGGATATCGCCGGTGAATACACCTTCACGGTATCGAGGAAAGCGGATGCCATCCGCATGATCCCCGCCAATAAAGGCATGTGTTTCTTCACCCGCCTGAGCGGCCGGTTCAACGGCGGCGGCGAGTTCGCGAGCATCGAGCGGGAGACCGCCAACGGCGTCGAGTACTGGCGTCTGGTGCTGCAGCATGCGGGCGCGGAAGGCGCGATCCAGGCGCATGTGCGCTGTGCCGCGTTCGCTCAGCGATGATCCGGTACGGATACCGGATCAATCCCACCCGGCGATACGCATGGATCGCATGATGGATGCCATCCGATCCCCGATAAGGAGCAGACGTCCATGGCTTCAACCCACATCAACCATCTCAAGGATTATTACGAACGGGTCGACCGCTTCCCGAAGCGCCCCAACGCACTGACCACCGGCGATTCCTGGTTCCAGTATCCGCTGCGGCTCTACCCGGATCTGCAGACGCGCCTGTCGTCGAACAAGCGCTTCGGCGAGCGCGTCAATTTCCTCGACGACAGTTATCCGGGCCGAGACGCCAAGGATGTGCCGCGGATGATCCGCAGCTGGCGCGAGATCGCCTCGGTCCTCGCCGGCCGTGGCCGGCCGTTCGATCTGATCCTGCTGTCGCTGGGCGGCAACGACGTGATCGGCAAGGATTTCGCACGCCACCTCACCGATGGCAGCGGCCACGATGCGTCGGCATGGGCCTGGAACGCGACAGTGCCCGCAATGGTGCGGCGCTGGATCGACCTCGGCGAACTGGCGGCGACCTTCGACCGCATCGTCGCCAGCTACGACCTGATCGTCGCCATGCGCGACGACTTCGCGCCGGCCGCCACGATCATCGGCCACACCTATGCCGCGGTCACGCCGATGAACAAGCCCTACAAGTTCTTCAAATTGCGCGCCGGCCCGTGGATCTGGAAGCCGGCGACGAAGCAGGGCATTCCGCAGAACGATCAACAGACGATCGTCGACTGGCTGCTCGAAAGCTTCCACGCGCTACTGCAGTCGGTCGCCGCCCGCGCCGGCGGTTTCGTGGTGCTGGATACCCGGCGCGAACTGACAGATCCGACCGGCTGGGACAACGAGATCCATCCGCTGGGCGAGGGCTTCGTGCATCTGGCCGATACGTTCTGGAGGCCTGCCATCGAAGACGCGCTGGCGTCCGTGTAGTTCCACGCGCGGGCTCTGGTCGCACCCGGAGGGTCGAGCCGGCATGATGGGGTCGCATGGTCGAGCGGGCATGACCCGGAGGAGGAGCGATGGAAGGTTCCGAAGACAGGATCGCCGCAGGCGCGGCGCCGTCGCAGGCGAGTGCGGGGGGCGAGCAGGGCGGCTCCGATGGGATCGCTTCGTCCGAAGCCGATGCGCTGCGCAAGCGGCGGCAGGCGGCGGGCATCGAATTCGCGCCCGAGGGTGAGAGGCCGACCATCGGCCTCGCGCTGTCCGGCGGCGGCATCCGCAGCGCGACCTTTTGCCTGGGACTGCTGCGCGGTCTGGCTCGCAACGGCGTGCTGAAGCGATTCGACTATCTCTCCACCGTCTCAGGCGGCGGCTATACCGGCGCGATGTTCGGGCGACTGGTGTCCGAGGTCGGGATCGAGGAAGCCGAGAAGATCATGGCGCGCAGCGATTCGCTGCCGCTGTCGTGGCTGCGCCGCTACGGCCGCTATCTGGCGCCGCGCGGCGCACGCGACTACGGCATGGGCATCGCCACCTATCTGCGCGCCATCGTCGCGGTGCATCTGGAATTCGCGTTTCTGGCGCTGACGCTCGGGCTGCTTGCGGTATCGGTGCATGCGGTCCATCAGCAGAGCAATCTTTTCGTCGTGGAGGGGTGGAACCGTTGGCCCAGCGCCTGGTGGCCGCTGGCGGTGGGATTCTGGCTGGTCACGGCGCCCGGTCTGCAAGGTGTGTACTGGATGTTGCGCGCGCCTTCGCCGGCAAGGGCGCGCGGCCTTGGCCGCCTGCGGTTCCGCGCCTGGGACGTGGCGGTGATCGCGGCTTCCCTGGCCGCGGGCGTGGGGCTGTTGGGCGCCTGGTTGTCGTCGGGCCCACTGCCGCTGCCAGGGCCGTCGTGGCGGCTGTTGGCCGGTCTGGTGTTCTTCGGCCTGGGCGCGTGCGGCGCAGGTCTGATGGTCCATCTGCTGTTGAAGCGCGGCGACGATGCGCTCGCGATCATCGCCAATGCGCGCAGGCAGCTGACCGGCGCGCTGCGCTGGGCGAACGTGGTCGCGGTCGCGCTGGCGCTGCTGGGTCTGCTCGACTGGGTGAGCTGGCAGCTCCGCGACATCCTGTGGACGTCCGCTTCGAGCATGTTCGGTGGATTGGGCATCGGCGGCGTGCTGCTGGTCGGCCTGCGCGCCGTCAGCGAACCGGTCCAGAAGTGGATGAAATCGAACGAGGGCTCCGCCAACGAAGCGCTGCCGATGCTCACCAATCTGGTCGGCTTCGGCGTCGCCTTCGCACTGGTGCTGCTGTGGACCACGCTCGCGCAGTGGCTGATCTTCGGCGGCGGCGTGTTCGGCGCGTGCCCGTCGCTTCTGCCCGATGCCGCCTGCACCTTCCTGGTCGAGACCTCCGCCGCCGGCACCTTCGGCCGCTGGGGACTGCTGGCGCTGTGCCTGCTGGTCTGGTTCCTGTTCACCGGTACCAATACCGAGAGCGCGAACACGTCCTCGCTGCACAACATGTACAGCGCGAGGCTGGTCCGCGCCTATCTGGGCGCGGCCAATGCCGACCGTTTCGGCGGCGATCTGCGCGCCAGCACGGAGGGGGTCAGTCCCGAGGCGCTGTCGGACGTCACCGAAGTCCATGCACGTGACGATGTCGCGCTTGATCGCTACGACCCCGCCGCCCGCGGCGGCCCGATCCATCTGATCAATGTCTGTCTCAACCAGACACGGGGCCATCAGACCGGCCTGTACAACGCCGACCGCAAGGGCGTGCCGCTGGTCGTCAGCGCACACGGCCTGCAGATCGGCGCGCGCAGGATCGACGGCTTCGCCAGCGCCGGGCTGGGCAGCCTCGGACGCTGGGTCGCCATTTCCGGCGCGGCCGCATCGCCCGGTGCGGGCGCCTACACCACGCCGGGCTGGGCCGCGCTGCTGTTCCTGGGCGGCGCGCGCCTGGGTTACTGGCTGGACGTGGGCGATGCGTCCCGCACGCCAGGCGCCGCTGCGTCGGGGCCGCGCACGGTTCGCGCATGGCTGCGCGACGCCTTGAACGCCACCAAGATGGGGCGGCTGCATGCCGAATTCCGCGCTGTCTACGAAGGTCCGCTGGCGCGCGCGTGGTATCTGTCCGATGGCGGCCACTTCGACAATACCGGCGTGCATGCGCTGCTGCAGCGGCGAGTGGATGTGATCGTGCTCGCCGACGGCGGCGCGGACCCGCGCTACGAGTTGGCCGATCTGGAGAATCTGGTGCGCAAGGCGCGCATCGATCACGGCGCCGAAATCGAGTTCTACACCGCCGAACACGCCGAGGAACGTTTCGGCGACAAACCCGCCGCCGATGCGGCCGGCGCGGCCTGCGAAAAGGCCGGCGAAAATGCCAAGGCAACGATGGTCGAAAAATCCGACCCGCTGCAGAAGAGCGATCGCGATGCCGTCGTCAACGACAAGGCGGAGAAATCGATCGGCGACCGCAACAGCAAGCCGATCAGTTTCCTCTCGCCGGAAACGCTGGCCGACAATTTCACCGCGCGCGGCGTGCTGCTGGCGCGAATCCTGTACCGGCCCGACGCCGAGGGCCGACGCAAGCAGGGCAGCCTGCTGGTGGTGAAGCCCAACCTGCACGAGGCGCTGGATCTCGACATCCTCGCCTACGCGCGGCGCAATCCCTTGTTCCCGCAGCAGAGCACCGGTGACCAGTTCTTCGACGAAGCGCAGTGGGAGAGCTATCACCGCCTCGGCGAAGATTTCGGCACCCATCTGCGCGGCGACTGGCTGGCGCGCCTGACCGGCTGGTCGACGGTCGAAAGGGCGTCCGATCCGGAGCGCATCCGCGCCTGCCGGCTGAAGACGCCGGACGCCGCACTGCAAGCGGCGCGGCCGTTCTGGCGGATCAACGCCAAGGATGCGGCGGTGGGCGCGCTGTCGCTGGGCGCGTTGCTGGCGGTGATCGCGCCGGTATGGCAAGTGGTGGACACCTGGCGCAACGATCGCGTGCAGGCGCGCGGCAATCTGGTGACGGCCGTGGCCAAGGTCGAAACGTTCGTCGAGAGCATGCGCAAGACCCCGGGGCGGGCCGCGACCTACGCGGAAATCTTTTCGATCATGGAGCTGAGGAACCTCTCCGCCGGACTCAACGACGGCTCCATCCAGAGCCTTGCGGCCGCGCAGCTGCTGGCGACGATCGACGCCGAGTGCTCGAAGCGGGAGACGGACCGCCGCCTGATCGCCCGCGACGTCTGCGACCAGCTCCAACCGAAGGCCTGGATGCGCGACCGCCAAGGCAGCGAGTATTGGGCGCTGCGCGTGCCGGAAGAAGACGCGCCCGAGTCGGCCGGGTCCGCGTCCATATCGTCCTCGTCTGCAGCTTCAAGCGGATACCCGCAGCCGACGCTGCGGGCTTCGATGCCGAAGGCGACGGGAGCGATCGAATCGTTGAAGACCAAGCCGCGCGGTGCTGATACGGACGACCTCGACGCGCCGGAGTTCCAGGTCGACGACGACGCGTCTGCGACGGGCGTCGGACGCGGCATCGCTTCCAACAGCGGCATCGCGCCGTCCGCGGATGTCGCCGCGGCGTCTGCGTCGGGCAACGCGGATCGTGTCATGGCGCGCTGCGGCCGGCCCACGCGCAACGTACGGCCGGTGCAGGTCTACGTGCAGGTGTACGACGAAGCCGCGCGCGCGCGTTTGAACGCCGTGGGATGGGATGCGATCCGGCCGCAGGTGCGCATGCCAGGCATCGAGAACGTCGCCATCAGTGCCTTCGCGCGCAATGCCAGTCCGCCGGAACCGCATCGCGTGCCGACGCTGATCGTGCATCGCTACGAACGCGATCGCGCCTGCGGCGAGGCGCTGGCCGACTGGTTGGCGGGGCAGCCGCAGATCGCCGACGCGGGGATGGCGCGGAGCAGTTTTCGGGTGCTTGCGCTACCCAAAGGCTTCAAGGCGCAGGACGGCGTGATCGAGCTGTGGTGGCCGCCGCAGACGCTGCAGGCATCGAACCGGTGACCGCAGCGGTCCATGCCGCCGTGGTCCATGACCTGTGGCGCATACAACGCCCCGGGTCCGGGGCGAAGATGGGCGATTGCCCGTTGGCCGTCCACGAGGAGTTGTCTCCGTCATGTCTTCACGCCTTTCCGCACTCCGCCCGCGGGCGCTTCGCCCGCTGCTCCTGCCGGCGCTGATCGCGCTGGCGCTGGTCTCGCCGGCCGCCTTCGCCCAGCAGGCGCCCGCTCCGCAGACCCAGCCGCAGGCCCAGTCCGCCACCGGCTACCGCGAACCCGTCGCCGAGCTCAAGGCCATCGTCGACGCCGCGCGCGCGCCGCAGCTGTCGCTCAGCCCGCGCCGCGACCTGGCCGCGCTGCAGAAGATCCCGCCGCTGCCGTCCATCGCGCTGGTCGCGCAGCCGGAGCTCAAGCTCGCCGGGCTGCGCCTCAACCCGCGCAGCTATTCGCCCAGCCGCTTCTCGTTCGCCAGCGATCTGTGGCTGATGGACGTGGCCACCGGCAAGGAGATGCGCATCGACGGTCTGCCGCAGCCGCTGTCGCTGGCGGCGGTGTCGTGGTCGCCGGACCAGAAATACCTCGCGCTGAACCAGCAGGATCCCAACACCGGCGGCAATGAGCTGTGGCTGGTGGACGTGGGTTCGCGCAAGGCGCGCAAGCTGCTGGACCAGCCGTTGAACACCATCAGCGGCGGCGGCATCCGCTGGATGCCCGACAGCAAACGCCTGCTGGTGAACATGCGCGTCGGGCTGGGCGGCGCGCCGGCGGCCGAGATCGTGCCTTCCGGTCCCAACACCCAGGAAACCCGCGGCACCGGCAGCGTGCGCCAGCTGCGCACCTACCAGGACATGCTGCGCAACGAAAGCGACGCGCGCACGCTCGAACATTATCTACGCGTGCAGCCGGCGCTGGTCGGCGTGGACGGCAAGGTCGCGACCATCGGCAAGCCGGACCTCTACGTCGGCCTCGCGCCGTCGCCGGACGGCAAGCATCTGCTGTCGCAGCGCGTCGAACGCCCGTTCTCCTACCAGGTGCCGCTGAATTTCTTCCCGCGCCGCATCGACGTGCTGGATCTGTCCGGCAAGGCGCTGCACAACGTCGCCAAACTGCCGCTGTTCGAAGGTCTGCCCAGTGGCAACGACGCCACCACCACCGGCGTGCGTTCCATCGGCTGGCGCAGCGACGCCCCGGCCACGCTGGTCTGGGCCGAAGCGCAGGACGGCGGCGACCCGTCGAAGCAGGTCGACATCCGCGACCACGTGCTGATGCAGGCCGCGCCGTTCGACAAGGCGCCGACCGTGCTGGCGAAGCTCGCCAACCGCTACGCCGGGGCCGAGTGGGGCCGCGGCGATGTCGCGCTGATCGGCGAATACTGGTGGAAGACCCGCAAGGTCCGCTCGTGGCGGGTCGCGCCCGACGCGCCGGCCACCGCGCCGCAGCTGGTATTCGAAGGGTCCAGCGAAGACCGCTACAACGACCCGGGCAACCCGGTGACCACGCGCGACGCGAACGGTTTTGCGCGCCTGCAGTTCAGCCCCGACGGCAACAGCATCTATCTGATCGGCGACGGCGCCTCGGCCGAAGGCGATCGTCCGTTCCTCGATCGCTGGAACCTCGCCGACAACAGCAAGCAGCGCCTGTTCCGTTCCGAAGCGCCGACCTACGCGGCGGTGGCCGCGGTGCTCGACGACAGCGCCAGCAAGCTGCTGATCACCCGCGAATCCCCGATCGATCCGGTGAATTTCTATCGCCTCGATCTCGCCGCCAAGTCGGCGCCCGTCGCGCTCACCGACTTCCCGCATCCCACGCCGCAGCTCAAGGACGTGAAGAAGGAACAGATCCGCTACAAGCGCAAGGACGGCGTGGAACTCACCGGCACCCTGTATCTGCCGCCGGGTTTCGAGCCGGGCCGCGACAAACCGCTGCCGCTGCTGATGTGGGCGTATCCGGCCGAGTTCAAATCCGCCGCCGCCGCATCGCAGGTCACCGATTCGCCGTACCGCTTCAACGCGATCAGCTACTGGGGCCCGCATCCGTTCCTGGCGCGCGGTTATGCGGTGCTGGACGATCCCTCGATGCCGATCGTCGGCGAAGGCGACAAGGAACCCAACGACACCTACCTGCCGCAGCTCATCGCCAGCGCCGAAGCCGCCATCGACGAGACCGTGCGTCGCGGCGTGGCGGATCGTAATCGTGTGGCCATCGGCGGCCATTCCTACGGCGCGTTCATGACCGGCAACCTGCTCGCGCACACGCGCCTGTTCAAGGCCGGCATCGCCCGCAGCGGCGCCTACAACCGCACGCTCACCCCGTTCGGTTTCCAGGCCGAAGAACGCAACTTCTGGGATGCCCGCGAGACCTACCAGACCATGTCGCCGTTCAACCACGCCAACAAGATCAAGGACGCGCTGCTGATCATCCATGGCGAAGAAGACAACAACTCCGGCACCTTCCCGATCCAGAGCGAACGCATGTACGCCGCGGTCAAGGGCCTGGGCGGCACCGCGCGCCTGGTGATGTTGCCCAAGGAAAGCCACGGCTACCGCGCCCGCGAATCGATCCTGCACATGCTGGCCGAAACTGACGCGTGGCTGGATGAGCATGTGAAGAATGCGAAGCCGCCCGTCGAAGCCGCCGCCGCACCGCAGCCGGCAGCGAAATAAGCGCATCCCACACGCAGCCCGGGTCCAGGAAAACCCGGGCTGTTCGTAACGATCCGTCCTTCCTGACGATCCGTCCGTAGAGCGGCCTTCAGGCCACTGTAGCCGGCGCCGCGAGCGATCAGCGGCCTGAAGGCCGCTCTACGGACCGGCATCAGCATGTCCGTGGATATTGGCGTCGAAAACACCAGCGCGTCTCCGCATTCGGCTGCGGCGGTTTTTTTCGCGTGTCGATTTTCCGCGCCCCGGCCATATCGCCAGCCGCAGTCGCTCTTGCTTCGACGATGCGAATGGACGCGCCGTCGGAATCCGCTGCGCGCTTTCCGCACTGCTGTCGATTCAGTCGGCCTGTCGGATCTGACGGGATGGACAGGCACCATTCGAAAACTGCTGTATGTTGATTCGGCAGGGGAATTCGACAAAAGGAGTTGCACATGAAGACCATGCTCAAGACCGGCCTGCTGGTGGCGGCTGTCGCACTGACTTTTTCAATGCCTTCCGGCAAGGCCAACGCAGGCGCCGGTGTCTGCTTTCGCGAATATCAGGCCTGCATCGCAGCAGGTTACGATATGTTCGAATGCGAAGCAGCCTATTGGTATTGCAGGGGCATGATCCCGCCGGTGCGCGTCGTCGGCAGCGTCAATCCCCTGAAACAAAGCGACTGATCGAGAGCCGCATTCTCGATGCGTGGTTCGGCGGGCGGGATGGCCGACGGCGTTGACCGGCTCCGCGAAGGCCACCCGGACGCCGCCGCGATCAATCGCGGCGGCGTTCTTCATTGATGCGATCTGTTGTCTTTCGACCGGTGCCCGCGGGCCTGCGCACGGCGGCATCGCGCTAGCCCGCGCGTCGCCCGACACAGGCATGAGCGCTGATGCGGACGCTGGCACGGTCGTTACGGGCAGGCGGGCAGGACATGACCAAGGATTCTTCAAAGTCGGCACGACGCCGGACGTCACCAGCGGCAAACCCGTCGCGTCGCCAGCCGCCGGAGGCACCGCCGGCCTGTATGCGCGGATCATCGCCGCGCGGAACGAAATCGTGCAGCTTGCGCAAGACCCGAACAAAGTGGTCAACGCGGTCATCCGCCGCGCGCAGGAACTCACGCGCTCCACGGGCGCCGTCGTCGAGATCCTCGATGACGACGCGCTCGTGAAGACGAACTCCGGGTCCTCACCCGGTTGGGCATCGAATACGGCCAAGGCTGTCACCTCGGCCGGCCGGCACCCCTGGAGGACGTCATGAGCGCGGAGTTCGGCGCGCGCTGACATCCTGCAATGCCGCGGTTGCATGCACAGGGCGACTTCATCGGTGGTTAAAGAATGAATCGATCTGTGATCCGAGGCTTCACGGCATCGAATGCATCGCCGGAGGGCGCGTGAACCTCCGTTTCGTATCCGACACGGAATTCCTTAAGGCTTTGACACCTCAACGCAGGCCGGAGGCGTCGACGTCGCTTCGCCGGCATCGTTGACGAAGATACTGTCTTCAGGGCCCACGCCTCCGTATTGGATGAACATCAGGGTCGTCCCGGTTTGCGTGGTGTGGGGGCCATGCACCACCCCAGGCGCGTGCAACAGTGTGGACCCGGCAGGCAGAGGTTTGCTGTCGTTGATCATGACGCCCTCGACCACATACACCGCTTCGATCTGACGCGTATGGAAGTGGCGCGCCAGCACTGCGCCTGGCGCCATCTTCAACAATGCGATGAAGGGCGCCTTGTCCGTGTCGGTGTTGACGAAGGCGGCCTGCAGCCCGCCACAGAAGCCCGGCAGCGCGAAAGGTTTGAAATCAAGATCCTGCGGCAGCACGATCGTGTCGGGCCGGGGATCTGGTCTGGTGATGGGCGGCAGATCAGGCGCACGGAATTGCGCAGTCGCAGGCAGGCTGCATGTCGTCAGAAGAACAAGTGCTGTGGTGAGCTTGCGCATCGGTTACTCCCATGGGATTCCAACGAAGGATGGATCAGGCTGCCGATTTCAGATGGGCTGCGAGTTCGCGAGCGGCCTCGACAACGGCAAGGCGGCTGCCGGCCGAGACGCCGGTGATCTCGGGATATTGATGGATCAAACCTTCGCGCCGACGCAACACGACGGCCACACCAGCCTGTTGCGCCCGGGCGGCGAAGGATTCTCCGTCGTCGCGCGCAGGGTCGAACTCGGCGGTGTAGATGAACAGCGGCGGCATCCCGCGTGGATCGGCCAATCCCGGAGACGCGTCGGGAGTGGCGCGCAGCGCTGGATCGGGCACGTACAACGACCATAGATAGGCGAATTCGTCAGCCGTTCTTCCCGTACCGGTGGAGAAGGCGAGATAGCTGCTGCCGGAGAGCGTCGCATCGAGGGCCGGAGACATCAGCCATACCGCGGCAGGACGCTCGGGGCCGGTCAGGCGCAATGCGGCTGAAGTGGCATGCGCCGCGCCAGCGCTTTCGCCGCCAAGGGCGATACGCGAAGGATCAATGCCCAACGGGTCCGATTCGCGTACTGCCCATCGGTAGACCGCGACCACATCGTCGCGCGCAGCGGGGAACGGGTTCTCCGGTGCGAGGCGATACTCGAATGCCATCACTTTCATACCGGCGCTGGCCGCAATCAGCCGCATCAAAGCGTCATGAGAGTCCAGGTCGCCAACCGCGAAGCCGCCGCCATGTACATAGATGAGCAACGGTCCCCGTTCATCGTTTTCATCCGGCGAGTAGAGCCGACCCATGATCGGTCCCGTGGCGCCATCGATTGCCAAGGGCCGGACCGTGACACCCGGATCGAACGGTGCTGATGCGGCGACGAGATTGCTGCGATAGCTGTCCCGCAGGTCTTGCAGGCTCTGCTGGGTGCGCGGCGCCTGACGTGCGAACTCTTGCAGATACGCTTGGGTATCGGGTTCAATCGCGAAAGGAGGAGCATTCATGGGCGGGCTCTGAATGGGAAGATGCAAGCCTCCGTATCCAAGCCGGGCCAGTCTATCGAAATTCGGCCACTGTCACGAAAATGTTATGAAACCTGCAGACTTCGACATTTACTTCCGCCACAGCGCATTGGCCCGGTATCAGCGCAATCGATGCGAGGCCGGCACCATGCCAGTGCGCCTCATCCGTGTGGACAGCCCGGCGCACGAAATCATCGATCCGCCCACTGCCGATCTGGTCATTGCGTTGATTCTTGCGAGCCGCGGCGCAGCGCGCTGGTCATGGGACGGAGCGGCAGCCAATCACTCGCCGGAGCGATTGCCCGGCCGCATTGGCGTCACCCCGTTTGGCGCGACCGGTTCGTTCGAGATCGCTGGCCGCAGTTCGATCCTCCTGATCACTTTGCCGCGCGCGACCATGGATGCCCGCCTTGGTGGCGAATCCACGATGCCGCAGGATCTCGGTGAACTTCACGATGCCTATTGCGAACGACCTTGGGTCAAAACGCTGTGCCTCCGCTTGTGGAAAGCGGCCGGCGCCAACGTATTCGGGCGCGATCTGCGGGTCGATGCGCTGTGCGAGGCGCTGCTGTCGGCGCTCATCGATGGGGAGTCGGCATCGGCGGAAGAAATGGGTTGCAAAGGCCTGGGAGCAGGCGAGCGGCGCCGTTTGGCGCAGATCGCCGAACGCTGCGAGCCCGATGTCGATACGCTGGCGACAAGCCTGGGGATTCCGCTCAGGACGTTCCGCCGACGCTTCAAGACGAGCTATGGCATGTCTCCGCATCAGTGGCTGATCCTCAGGAAGGTCGAGAAGGCAAAGCGGCTGCTGCGCTCGACGGACATGCCGCTTTGCGCACTGGCGGCAGACCTGGGATTTGCGCACCAGGCTCACTTCACGGAAGCGTTTGCGCGCGCCACAGGTTTGACGCCCAAGCGTTATCGCAGCGACGGATCAAACTAAGCAGAGACGGGAGCCGTTCGCCTCGCGATTCGCCTGCCTCTACGCGTCCCGCAACCAGTCCGGACTCGGCAATTCACGCACCCCGCGGCGCAGGGTTTCGTTCCACTCGCGACGGATGGTCTGCAGATAGGGGTCGTCTTCGACCAGACGCTGGCGCAGGTTTGCGGTGAAGCTGTCGCGGCGGTACAGCAGCAGATCCAGCGGGGGGCCGACCGAGAGGTTCGAGCGCATGGTCGAGTCGAACGAGACCAGCACGCATTTGCAGGCTTCGCTCAGCGACGTCTCCGGGGTAATGACGCGGTCGAGGATGGGTTTGCCGAACTTGCTTTCGCCGGTCTGGAAATAAGGCATCTCCGGCGAGCTTTCGATGAAGTTGCCTTCCGAATACACCAAGAACAGCCGCGGCGCTTCGCCGCGGATCTGGCCGCCGACGATGAAACTGCCGCTGGGGTCGATGCCGCTGTCGCGCAGATAGGCCTCGTCGCGCTTGCGGATCTCGCGCAGGGCGTCGCCGATCATCTGCGCCACGTCGAACATCGAGGTGGCCTTGCCGATGCCGGGCCGCCCGCCGTCCAGCGTCGAGCGTTGATCGATCAGGTTCAGCGCATTCTGGGTCAGCGACAGGTTGCCTGCCGACAGCGCCGCAACCACGTATTCGCCTTCGGAGACGAACAGCCGCATCTTGCCGGTGCGGCGGATGTCGTCGACGCCGGCGTTGGTGCGCGAGTCGGAGGCCAGGATCAGGCCGTGTTCGAGATTCAACCCGATGCAGTAGGTCATGATGAAAACGTCATGGTGTAGCGGTACCCGCGGAAATGCAGCGTCGATTTTGCCCGTAACGGCGCTGCGGTGTGAAGCGGATCAGGCCGGTGTCTGCGCCTGGAATTGGAGTTGCGACGGCGGGCGGATCGGCACCTTGACCTGCGGGCGCGTCTCGGTGGCGTCGGCGGCGGTCATGAATTGCCGATGGATGGCGTTGCCGAGGCGGTCCAGCCGCTCCATCGCGTTCTGCAGCCAGGGTTCCAGCCCATCGGCGATGATCTCATCGATGCGGGCATAGCGCGTGTGCGCCGACAGCGCGCCGGCCTGGCGCACCACTTCCAGCGTCTTGTCGCCCGCGAGCGTGCTCAGCACCTGATGCAGGCTGTGGGTGCAGGTCTGCAGCGAACGCGGATTGGCATCGTGCAGCAGCATCACTTCGGCGACACCGCCGGGCGTGACCGACTGCCGGTGCAGGCGGCGGTAGGTCTCGAAGGCCGACAACGACTGCAGCAGCGCGCTCCACTGGAAGTATTCGATGGTGTCGCGCGCTTCGCCGGTCTCGGGCAGATCGCCGTCGCTGCCGACCACATCCAGCAGGCGGATCGCCCATTCCGCGCGTTCGATGAACACGCCGAGCTGCATGAAGTGATAACCCTCGCCACGGCCCAGCGTGCCGATAGTGACGCCGCGGAACGACGCCGAGCGGCTCTTCACCCGTTCGAGGATATTGCTCAGGCCTTCGCGGCCGATGCTGGCGGCGCCGAGGCCGCGCATTTCCAGCCACGAGGTGTTGAGGTCTTCGTACATTTCCGAGGTGATCGCCACCCGCTGCGCGCGCGCGGCCTCGCGTGCGGCGCGCAGGCAGCTGTAGATCGACGACGGGTTGTCCGGCGACAGGAGCAGATGATCCAGCACGCTGTCGGCGTCGATGCTGCCGTAGCGCTTCTGGCAGGTCTCGACCGCGCCCAGCGCGTCCAGCGCGCGTCGCCACGGTGCAGCCTCGGCTTTGCCGCGATCCAGGCGCTCGGGCAGCATCGCGATGCGGGTGGTGACATCGATCAGGCGCGCGGTGTTCTCCGCGCGTTCCATGTGTCGCGATACCCAGTACAGATCGTCGGCGGTTCGGCACAGCATGCGGTCAGCTCTCCAACACCCAGGTGTCCTTGGTTCCGCCGCCCTGCGACGAATTCACGACCAGCGAACCCTCGCGCAGCGCCACGCGCGTGAGCCCGCCGGGCATCGCCTGGATGCGCTTGCCGGACAGCACGTACGGCCGCAGATCGATATGCCGCGGCGCCAATCCGCTCTCGACGAAGGTGGGGCAGGTCGACAGCGACAGCGTCGGCTGCGCGATGTAGTTCGACGGATTGGCGAGGATGCGCAGGCGGAACTCTTCGATCTCCGCCTTCGTCGACGCCGGCCCGACCAGCATGCCGTAACCGCCGGCGCCGTGGACTTCCTTCACCACCAGCTCCGGCAGATGATCCAGCACATAGCGCAGGTCGTCTTCCTGCCGCAGCTGCCAGGTCGGCACGTTGTGCAGGATCGGCTCTTCGCTGAGATAGAAGCGGATCATCTCCGGGACGTAGGGATACACCGATTTGTCGTCGCCGACGCCGGTGCCCGGCGCATTCGCCAGGGTCACGCGCCCGGCGCGATAGGCGCCGAACAGGCCGGGCACGCCGAGCATCGATTCGGCGCGGAACACGGTCGGGTCGAGATAATCGTCGTTGATCCGTCGATAGATCACGTGGACCCGCTGCGGACCGCGGGTGGTGCGCGCATACACGGTGTCGTCGCGCACGAACAGGTCGGCGCCTTCCACCAGCTCCACGCCCATCTGCTGGGCAAGAAAGGCGTGTTCGAAATACGCGGAATTGGCGGAGCCCGGTGTGAGCACTGCGACCACCGGATCGTCGATGCCCTCCGGCGCGGCTTCGCGCAGCATGCTGAGCAATGCATCGGGATAGCGTTCGACCGGCGCGATCTGCTGGCGGGCGAACAGTTCCGGGATCAGCCGCGCCATCATCCGCCGGTTTTCCAGCATGTACGACACGCCGGAGGGCACCCGCAGATTGTCTTCCAGCACGTAGTACTCGCCGTCTCCGGCGCGCACCAGATCGATGCCGGAGATATGCGAATACACGCCGCCGGGCACGCGCAGATCGCACATTTCGCGGCGGAATTCGGCGTTGTTCAGCACCAGGTCGGCGGGCACGCGGCCGTCGTGCAGGATCCGCTGCTCGCCGTAGACATCGCCCAGAAACAGATTCAGCGCATGCACGCGCTGGCGCAGGCCGGCTTCGAGCATCCGCCATTCGGCGGCGGGTATGATCCGCGGCACCATGTCGAAGGGGATCAGGCGCTCGTTGCCGGATTCCTCGCCGTAGACCGAGAAGGTGATACCGACCCGGTGGAAGGCGATCTCGGCTTCGTGGCGCTTGTTCCGGATCACCGGCTCGGAGGTATTGCGCAGCCATTCGTCGAAAACGCGGTAGTGCGGGCGCGGCGCGCCAGCGTCGTCGTGCATCTCGTCGAATCTTTGCGTCATGCAGCGATCCCGTCTGGATGTTGATCGTTGGATATCGACCGAGGGCGAACCCTTCGTCCATTCAATAGCACGCGGCGCGCGGCTTGCCTAGATGCTGCAGTGCAGCAGGGGCGGGGCGCCAACAGCACGCATCCGGCAGAAGGCCGGCCGAAGCCTTATGTGCTGGAGGCTCGTTGTCGGGATGGTCAGCCTGTTTCAACGACCCGCCTGACCGGCAGCCACGCAATGTGAATGTTGCGCGGGGTCATCGCATCGATACGCTGCAGCATGTCCCGCTTGCGATCGGCGGACAGCGGGGCGAAGCGCCGGCCGGCTTCATTTCCCCACGCGACTAGGGCGCGCAGCACATCGCTTGCATGCGGGTCTTGATCGATGCCGTCCAGCAGGCAGTCGAGCGCGTCCCAGCGGCTCAGCTGGTGAGTGGCATTGATGAGGCGCTGCCGGGTAAGGGGATTCGCGGCGACCGCCAACGCGTTCGCCAGCGTCGCACGGATGATGAAGGCGGGCACGGTAGCGCCGAGCTTCAGCGCCAGCGCGACGACTTTGCTCGACGGCGATCCCAGCGCATCGCGCAGGTGTGCGGCCGGGCTGTCGATCCCGGCACGCATGGCCGCGCGCAGAACGGCGCAGCGCAAGTCGCCGGCGCTGTGTTGCAGCCACGGTGCGATTCGCGCGAGATCTTCGGTTTCTGCGCAATCGCCCAGCGCGAGCAGCGCGTATCTGCGCCCGGGTTCGATGCCGCGATCGATGGCATCGCGCCAAATCTCGCGCGGGTCCGACCCGAGATTCCGCAATGCGTAGGCGGCGACGTTGCGCACCGAAGCCGAAGGATCGAACAGCGATTCGCGCAGCAGCGCGCGGAACGCATCGTCGGGCCTGCGCGCACGTAGGCGCAGGCCATACGCACGCACGGATGCATTCGGGTGGCGCAGCGCGTGCGCGATGAGCGCGTCGTCCGGCGGCGTACCCAAGACGCGCGGTAGCTCACGCAATCCCCAGCAGGCAATCACCGGATCGCGGTTGCGCACGGTATGCAGCGCCAGCGCGTCGATCTGCGCCGGTTCTGCGCGCAGGATCAGATCGCAGACGAACATGCGCTGCCGGCTGCCGCCATGATCGAGCGCCTCCCAGCGCGCGGCCGAATGCGCGGGCGACAGCAGCGCGGGCTCGATCAGCGTGCGCCAGACGCCCGAGCGTATCCGCTGCCGCTCGCGCAACACGAACAGCAGACCGAGATGCGCGAACAATGCGGCGGGATCGGCGGCGACGATCTGCTGCAGCGCTTCCTCGGCGCACACGCGGACCTGCGGCACCCAGTCGTCACAGCGGATCAGGGTGAGAGCGACCGTGAGCGAGCCCGGGCGATCGCGCATCAACCGCAGCGCGCGCTCACGGATGCGGCCGTCGCGGTGGCAGCCCGCGCAGAACAGTTGGGCGTCGATCGCGGCTTCGTCCGGCTGCGCAGCCACGGGCCATGCGAAGCCGGGAAGATCGGCATGCCAGTACTGGCGGCTGATGGCATCTTCGAGTGCGGGCATCCGGTGTCCAGGCACCTCACGCAGCGCATCCGGCACCTGCCCGGCGCTGTATTCGCAATGGAGCGTGCGCTGCAGCGCAACGATCAGGGTCTCGCGCCAGCCGGGAGAGGGAGTGGGCATGTGTGATTCGGGTGTGTTTTCCCGATCTTCGCCCGGCGCCGCGCATCGGGGCAATGGCGATCGGTTGCCGATCCCGATCCGGGTCAACAGCCAGTGCGACAGCCGCTGGCGCAGGATCGGGCCGCCCACCCAGCGGTCGGGCTTGGGCATCGAGCACGGCGTTCATGAGGTCCTTCCCGGGTCGCAGTCGCCTCGGCCCGAGAAAGCGGTGTGCGCATGTGGATCGGCTGTGCTTTACTTCGACCGGTATTCGCAGGAGGGATCGGTTTCCGGACATGGAGACGACGATGGCCATCACCCATACGGGTCCGCGAACGGATTCGCAGATCGATCCGTCGATGGATTCGCCCGAGTCCATCACCCGGCTGCTGGTCGACGCGCAGGCGGGCGAAGACGGCGCGTGGAATCGGATCTACGGGTTGCTGTACGGCGATCTGCACCGGATCGCGCGCGCGCAGATCCGCCAGCGCGCGTCCGGCAGGATTTCGGCGACGTCGCTGGTCAGCGAAAGTTGGCTGCGATTGAGCGGCGCGCATTTCAGCGTCGAGAACCGCCGGCATTTCACCGCGCTGATCGCGCGCGCCATGCGCTTCGTGCTGATGGACGAGGTGCGCAGGGATCTGGCCGAGAAACGCGGGGACGGCCAGCGCGCGCTGCCGCTGAACGAGGCGATCGATGCCGCCGAAGACAGCGCGCTCGAGGACATGATCGCCCTGGATGCCGCATTGACGCGGCTGTCGCGTCTGGACATGCGCCTGGCGCAGCTGGTCGAGTTGCGCTATTTCGGCGGCCTGGACGAGGCCGAGATCGCCGATGTGCTGGGCGTGACCGAACGCACGTTGCGGCGCGACTGGCGCAAGGCGCGCGCGTTCCTCTTCACGCAGTTGGGCGATGCGCAGGCGATGCCGTTCATGACCGAAGCGGGCAGGGGCGGCCTGAGTTCCGGGCAACGATGACGCCCGACGACGGGGTCGTGGCCAGGGCGCTGGATCTGTTCGACCGGTATGCGGACATGCCGGAGGCGGAACTGCCGCCGGCGCTGGATGCGCTGCGGGCGCGGGATCCCGATCTGTGCGCGGCCTTGACGTCGCTGCTGAGGGCGGATGCCCGCGAGGACACCCTGGTGTCGCCGCTGGAGTGGATGGCCTCGCGCGATGCGGGCGATGCGGCCGGGATGCGCGACGACGCCGGTTCGATCTGGCGCAGCGGCACGCGGCTCGGGGCGTGGTGCGTGGACGAGGTGATCGAGACCGGCGGCATGGGCGTGGTGTATGCGGCGCATCGCGCCGACGGCCTGTACGAGCGCGGCATCGCGATCAAGACCATCCGCCCCGGGCTGATGTCGCCCGCGGTGCTGCAGGCGTTCGGTCGCGAGCGGAATCATCTCGCCCGCCTCGAACATCCCGGCATCGTCGCGCTGCTGGACGCGGGCATCGCCGCCGACGGCCAGCCGTGGCTGGCGATGCAGCGCGTCCACGGCGAGCACATCGACCGCTGGTGCGACGCGCAGCGCGCCGATCTGCGCGCGCGGGCGGTGCTGATGATCGAAGCGTGCGGCGCCTTCCAGCATGCGCACGCGCATGGCGTGCTGCACCAGGACATCAAGGCGTCCAATCTTCTGGTCACGCAGGAAGGCGCGGTGCGGGTACTCGATTTCGGCCTGTCGGCGCTGCTGTCGCCGAAGGAGGACGCCGGCCCGGCGCGGATCGGCATCAGCGCGTCGTATGCGGCGCCGGAAGTGTTCCGCGGCGCGGCGCCCAGCATCGCGATCGACATCTACGCGCTGGGCGTGCTGTTGTACCGGTTGCTGTGCGACGCGTGGCCCAGCAAGCCGCCGTCGCTGATCGGGATGTCGCCGATCGCGATGTCCCCGATCGATATCGAGGCGCCGCGTGCGCCCAGCGCGCTGGCGCTGGCATGCGCGCCCGAAGCGGCACGCCTGCGCGGCGTCCGCGATCCGCAGGCGCTGTCGCGCGCGCTGCAGGGCGATCTGGATGCGATCGCGCTGCGCTGCGTCCGCACCGATCCCGCCGAACGGTATGCGGACGTCGCCGCGCTGCGCGCCGATCTGCAGGCGTGGCTGGATGGCGTGCCGGTTTCGGCGCGGGGCGGCGGCCTGCGCTACCGGGCCACGCGCTACGCAGCGCGACATGCGCCTGCGCTGCTTGTCTCGCTCGCATGCATCGCTGCGGCGACGGCCGGGGCGGTCACTGTCGTCCAGCAGCAGCGCCATGCGCAGCGGGAATCCGCCAATGTCGAGATGCTGAGCCAACTGTTCGAACGCTCGCTGGGCGCGGCGACCCTGTCGTCGCTGGGCAATGCGCCGCTGAATTCGCGCGCGCTGCTGGACGATACCGAGCGACGGTTGCGGACGCAGTCGGGCGAGGATCGCGCCGCGCTGCTGGCGCGCGGCCTCACCGCGCTGGCCCGCGCGCACCTGACCGGTGGCGACTACGACAGCGCGGAGCGGCTGTCCGCAGAGGCGAAAGCCCTGGGTTCGGACGACGCGCTGCAGGCGGCGCGCACCGATGCGGTCATCGCGCAGTTGTCCAACCTGCGCGCGCGGCACGCCGATGCCGAGCGCGTAGTGCGCGCCGCGCTCGCCGCGATGCCGACGCGGCGTGGGGTGGAGGCCGAACTGGTCGGACTCGATCTGCGGATGCAGCTGGCGCGTGCGCGTTGGGGACTGGGCGATACGAAAGGCGCGCTGGCGATTCTCGACGCGGCGGTGGCGTCCGCGGCGGCGCTGGAGGAAGACGGCGCGACCGCGCTCGCCGAACTGCTCGGCCAGCGAGGCTATGCGCTGACCCAGTTGTTCCGGGTCAAGGAAGCCGAAGCGGACCTGGATCGCGCGCTGGCGGTGCTGGGCGACCGCAGTCCGACCATCCAGAACACCCTGCGCCGATATCTCGCCGGCGCCCTGCTGCTGTCCGGACGCAAGGAAGAGGCCTACCGACAGGCGTCGGCTTCCCTGGACAGCAATCTGCGGATCTTCGGCCACTCGCATCCGGAAACCGGGCGCGCCTGGGTCGTGGTCGGCAAGACGTCGTTCTATCTGGAGAAAACCGCGCGCGCGCAGGAGGCGCTGGACAAGGGCGCCCGGATCCTCGAAACCCAGATCGGCGCACATCATCCGGATCTCGCGGATGCCTTCGTGATCCGCGGCGGGCTCGCGTTCGAGCGCGGCGACATCGCCGATGCGCAGGCGCATTCGCGCAAGGCGCTCGACATCCTCGAAGGCGCCTATGGCCCTGGCCATGAGGCCGCGCTGAAGCGCAGGACCGATCTGGCCTTCCTGCTGCTGCAGCGTGCCGAAGGCGTGGGCATGGCCCGACAGGACGCGCTGTATGCGGAAGCCGGCGACCTGCTGTCGGATGCGATCCGGAGCGGGCAACGGCAGGGTCTGCCGATGGGATACGCCCGCGACGAATACGCGGCCATCCTGCTGCATTTCGGCAAGGTCGCGGAAGCCGAAGCGCAGGCGCGCATGGCGATCTCGGAAATGTCGGCCCTGTTCGGCGCCGACAGCGACTATGTCACGCCTGCCCACATGAGCCTGATGCAGGTGCATACCGCGCGCGGCCGCTACGACGACGCGGATGCCATCGGTGCCCGGCTGTTGACGGTGGAGCAGGACAAGTCCCCGTACACACGTTTCCTGCTGCTGAAAATGCTGCTGGAAAACGCGATCGCGCGCGGCGATCCGCAACCGATACGCGATGCTTACCGCGAAGCGGAGCGGCTGGCGAAGAAGCATCGCTTCATGGATGCCCTGAAGACGGTGCGCATCCCGGGCAGCGCTTCTGCGGCGGCGCACGGTTGAAGCCGATAAGCGCGCGTATGCCGTCGGATATCCGTATCGCGAAAATGTGCGGAACAGCGCCATGTGCCTGATCGCGCTCGCATGGCGCGCGCACCCGCGCTACCGCCTGATCCTGGCGGCCAATCGCGACGAATTCCATGCGCGGCCGACCTTGCCGCTGGCCGAATGGGAAGATGCGCCGCAGGTTATCGGCGGTCGCGACGCGCTGCACGGCGGCAGTTGGCTCGCCCTGCGCGGGCGGCGGCTGGCGGCGGTCACCAATGTGCGCCGCCCGCCGGAACAGGAAGGCCGCTCGCGCGGCGAACTGGTCGCCGATTTCGTGCGCGGCGATGCGGATGCGACCGCCGCGATGCGGGCGCTCGCGAATGACGCGACGCAGTACCGGCCGTTCAACCTGCTGATCCACGACGGTGACAGCCTCGCGTTTGCGAGCAATTTTTCCGGTGCCGCGAGTCCCGACATCGCGGGCGATTCAGGTTTCGCGATGCGCATGCTCGATCCAGGCATCCACGGCGTCTCCAACGGCGGGCTCGATGCGCCGTGGCCGAAGACCGCGATGTTGATGGCGAAGCTTGGGGAATGGGTCGCAGCGTCTGCGGCGAATCTTTCGACCGACAACGTGCCTGATTTCGAACCGATTTTCGCCGCACTCGCCGACACCACCCTTGCCGCGGACGACCGTCTGCCCGACACCGGCATCGGCCTGGAGCGAGAGCGCTTCCTGTCCCCCGCGTTCATCGCGCATCCGACCTACGGCACCCGTGCAAGCACGGTGGTGTTGATCGCCGAGGATCGCGTGGACATCATCGAGCGGCTGTTCGGCCCCGAAGGCTCGTTCCTCGGCGAGCGTCGGATTCACGCGTAGCCCGGGTAGAGCGCAGCGAAACCCGGGGCTTTTTGCGATACATCGATGCGCTTGTACCGACTGTCACCAGATTGTTTATCGACCTTGATTCAAGTAGAAAAAGCGACGGATTGCGAGATGCTTTTCGCGAAAAGCCCCGGGTTTCGCTGCGCTCTACCCGGGCTACATGGCCGCGTGTCGGATTTCGCTGACGCTACGCTGCGGAGTTCTCCGACATTCCAGCCATCGAAGATGATCCAGTCTGTCCTCATGGTCAACTATCGACGCAATCGAGTGCCGGGCGGCACGTATTTCTTCACCGTCACGCTCGCGAACCGTCAATCCTCCCTGCTGATCGAGCACGTGAGTCTGCTCGGCGAAGCCATGCGCGAGGTCAGGACGCGTCATCCGTTCGAAACGCTCGCTATCGTCGTTTTGCCGGAACATCTGCATACGATCTGGCGTCTCCCGGAAGATGACGTCGATTACTCCATGCGCTGGCGACTGATCAAAGCCCTGTTCACGCGAAAACTGATCTCGGCGGGCGCATGGCTGCCTGTTCGCACGAAAGGCGAGCGACGTGTGTGGGCAAGACGGTTCTGGGAACACACGATCCGCGACGATTCGGATCTGCAGCATTATGTTGATTACGTTCACTTCAATCCGGTCAAACACGGCTGGGTGGAGCGTCCGGAAGATTGGTGTCATTCGTCTTTTCGACGTTGCGCCAGCCCGCAGGCTTTGCCGTCCGATCCGTGAGCCAGCCATGCCGTTCGCCGCCAGGCCACAGGCGCTCGCTCGAACGATGTCGGCGATCGAGTGGATACGCCGGATTCATCAAGAAGGGCGCCTCGCGGCGCCCTTCATTTGCAGTTGGACGGCATGCCGGAGTACGACCTGCGGACTCAACGCCTGCCCGACGCCGCATTGGAGTTGGTGACCACGCCGTCGGTGGTGTTCTTGATCCAGTAGTAATAGGTCACGCCTGGAGTGGCACCGGTGTCATCGAAGCTCCGGGTATTCGCGCCCACGAACGCGAGGCGTACCCGCCCGCTGGGGTTTGAATCGGTATCGCGGTAGACCTCCTGCGACGAAGCGCTCAGGTTCGCGACGGTCCAGGTCAGGCCGATGTCGCTGCTGCTGCTTCTGGCGCTTAGGGCGATGGATGCGGTGCCGCCGCTCGCGCCGCACTGCGGGGCAGTGGTGGCGAGGTTGGTGGCGGCGCCCGCGGTGGCGAATACCAGACACTTCACCTGCGTCGCGGGTGCGATGGACATGCTGTAGGGCAGGGCTTCGGGGAAGGCGCGGGTGGTCTGCCAGTTGGTGGCGTTGACCGTGCCGCTGCTGCCGGAACTCCAGGTGATGCCCGGGCCGACGTGGTTGTTGCGCAGGTCCCAGTAGCCGATCTGCGAACTGTCGCGCGAGGTGACCGGATTGGCAACGTTCTCGAAGTAGTTGGCTTCGATCAGCGATACGCCGCCCATGCGTACGTTGATGCCCGAGGTCGAGACCCTGCCGAAGTAGTTGTTCGCCATGTGGCTCAGGCCGAAGCGCTGCAGCGGCAGCCGCGACTGCACGTTCTCGAAGCGGTTGCGGTAATAGGTGGTGCGCGCTGCGTTGTGTTCTGTCGAACTGTCGCTGTGGCCGTTCAAGCCTACTTTCTGATAGTTGTAGACGTGGTTATAGGACACGGTGATGCGGTTGGCGCCGCGCTTGATGTCGATGCCGCCGTCGAAGCTGGCATCGCCTGCGCCCGAGCACTGCGTGAGCGACGCGAAGATCGTGTTGTGATCGATCCAGATACGCGACGGGATGCGGCCGGTGCCGCGGCCTTCGACGGTGATCGTATCGGCGCCTTCGCCGCCGGGCAGCAGGCCGATGGTCATGTTGCGGACGACGATGTTCTGCGAATTGCCGACGATGAAGATCCCGAAATTCGCTGACGAGCCGCTGGCGCCGAGGATGGTGATGTCGCTCTTGTCCTTGATCTCGACGACGTTCGGCGATTTCTTCCACTGCGCGCAGACGTCGGTGATGCTGGCGAAGTCGAAGCGCCCGGTGTAGTTGAGCACCAGACCGCCGGTGCCGCTGTAGGCGGCGATCGCGGTGCGCATCTGTTCGGGCGTACTGACGTTGACCGGCGCGCGGCTGCCGCCGCCGGTCGCGCCTGCGGCGTAGCCCATGGCCTGGGCGTGCACGTTGGCGCTGAGCGCGAGCGTGAGGGCGATGGAACCGGCGGTGAGCGGCAATGCCTTCGCCAGAAGTGTGCGACTGGTGTTCATAAGACTCCCTTCGATGGTGGTGGTGGGTCCCTGTTCCGCTGCGGCGCGAGGCGCAAGTCGATGTCCCATCGGCGTGTCGCGTGCGGCCGGGGGCTATTCGGCGACACTATGTCACCGGTGTCAATTTGCGGTGCAGCAAAGCCTGCTCGGTACCGGTAGGGGTGGCCAGCATCTTTCGGTGAGGTGGGTTCTGGAGGATTTCATATTTGAAATCAATGGTTTGCGGGTCTGCCAAAACAACTGCCACGACCGATGCCGCCTCCCGGAACGACGAAGGGCGCCTTTCGGCGCCCTTCGTCTTGGAACGATCGCGATGTGCGGTGGCTTACTTCAGCCCGGCCGCATTGCGCAGGTCGTCGGCCTTGTCGGTCTTTTCCCACGAGAACGCGGTGGCGGTGTGGGTCTTGCCGGCGGCGTCGACGTAGGTCACTTCCTTCGGCTTGCGGCCGAAGTGGCCGTAGGCGGCGGTGTCCTGGTAGATCGGGTGGATCAGGTCGAGCATCTTGACGATGCCGTACGGGCGCAGGTCGAAGTGCTTGCGGATCAACTTCTCGATCTTGTCGTCGGAAATCTTGCCGGTGCCGAAGGTGGTGACCGAGATCGAGGTCGGCTCGGCCACGCCGATGGCGTAGCTGACCTGCACTTCGCAGCGGTCGGCCAGGCCGGCGGCGACGATGTTCTTGGCGACGTAGCGCGCGGCGTAGGCGGCCGAGCGGTCGACCTTCGACGGGTCCTTGCCCGAGAACGCGCCGCCGCCGTGACGGGCCATGCCGCCGTAGGTGTCGACGATGATCTTGCGGCCGGTCAGGCCACAGTCGCCCACCGGGCCGCCGATCACGAAGATGCCGGTCGGGTTGATGTGCACTTTGTTCTTCGGCAGCGTTTCCAGCCACTTCTTCGGCAGCACCGGCTTGAGGATGTGCTCGTACACGGCTTCGACCAGATCCTTCTGCTTGATGCCCGGGTCGTGCTGGGTCGACAGCACCACGGCGTCGAGGCCGACGACCTGGTGCGCGTTGTCGTAGCGCAGGGTGACCTGCGACTTGGCGTCCGGGCGCAGCCACGGCAGCTTGCTGTTCTTGGCCTTGCGGATCTTGGCCTGCTGCTCGACCAGACGGTGCGAGTAGTAGATCGGCGCCGGCATGAATTCCGGGGCTTCGTTGCAGGCGTAGCCGAACATCAGGCCCTGGTCGCCCGCGCCCTGTTCTTCGGGCTTCTTGGCTTTCTTGCTGGTGCCGTCGACGCCCGCGGCGATGTCCGGCGATTGCTTGCCCAGCATATTGATGATGGCGCAGGTGTGGCCGTCGAAGCCGACGTCGGAATTGTTGTAGCCGATGTCGTTGATGACCTTGCGCGCCAGCGACTCGATGTCCACCCAGGCGTTGGTGGTGACTTCGCCGGCGACGATGGCCGCGCCGGTCTTCACCAGGGTTTCGCAGGCGACGCGCGCGCGCTTGTCCTGGGTCAGGATGGCGTCGAGCACGGCGTCGGAAATCTGATCCGCCATCTTGTCCGGATGGCCTTCGGACACCGATTCGGAGGTGAAGAGGTAGCTGGACATCGACTGGTCTTCCTTTATTTGGATGGATCCCGCTGCGGGGATGGTTATATCCCTTGATCGGGATGAAAAGATGGGTGCGCATCATACACCCCCGGCTTGTCGCCTGCATGACCGCCGGGCGGCAGGGCTGCAGACGCGGCCGGGTATGGCCCGGAAGTGTCACGCAAGCGCCCCGGGAATGCCATGCGGCTGTCGCGACCGGTGGGCAGGCTGGCGGCCAACCCAGGCCGACCCGATGGCAACGCCATGCCCGCGCTCGAACAACAGTTGGAACATCGCTATCCCCAATGGTTCTCCGGCCGCCGCGCCAGCGTGACCCGACCGCTGCTGCGCACGCTGGGCCGCTGGTCGCGCTTCGACGAGATCGGCGAATTCCTGGCGCGCAACGGCGACCGGCGGGATTTCGAATTCATCACCGCAGCGCTGGAATTCCTGCAGGCGGACTATCGCGTCGACCCGCAGGCATTGGCGTCGATCCCGGCCTCCGGTCGGCTGCTGATCGTGGCCAATCACCCGTCGGGCGCGCTGGATGCGCTGGCGCTGCTGGATGCGGTCGGCCGGGTGCGCCGCGACGTGAAGATCGTCGCCAACGACATGCTGTCCCTGCTCGAACCGCTGTCCGGGCTGCTGCTGCCGGTGCGGGTGTTCGGCGGCGGTGCAGGCGCCGAGAGCCTGCGCGCGATCGATCAGGCGCTGGCTGCGGAGCAGTGCGTGATCGTGTTCCCGGCCGGCGAAGTGTCGCGGCTGGGCCTGCGCGGCGTGCGCGACAGCCGTTGGCGGCAGGGCTTCGTCCGCTTCGCGCGCCACTCCGGCGCGCCGGTGCAACCGATCCGGATCGTCGCCCGCAATTCGGCGCTGTTCTACGGTGCCTCGGCCCTGTACAAGCCGGCGGCGACCGCGCTGCTGGCGCGCGAGATGTTCTCGCGGCGGCGCCTGGAGCTGCGGATCGGTCCGATGCTCCAGCTCGACCCGGAGCGCGAGAGTGCGCAGTTGCTGCAGGAAGTGCGGCGGGCGCTGTATGCGCTGGGGCGTCGTCGCGAAGCGCCGTCCGGTCCCGAGCCGCTGCCGGCACCGATCGCGCCCGCGCTGTTGTTGGAAGCGATGGCAGGCACAGAACTGCTGGGCAGCACCGGCGACGGCAAGGAAATCCGCCTCGCCCGGCTTGCGCACGGCGCCGAACTCCGGCACGACCCGCTGATGCGCGAACTCGGCCGTCTGCGCGAGCTGACCTTCCGCGCAGTGGGCGAGGGCACCGGCCGTGCGCGCGATCTCGACGCCTGGGACGCGCACTACGACCACATCCTGGTGTGGGACGCGCAGGCGACGAAGATCGCCGGCGCCTATCGTGTCGCCCGCGGTGCGCGGGTGCTGGCGCGCCAGGGCCTGTCGGGACTCTACACCGCTTCGCTGTTCCGCTACGCCGATGAAGCGCTGCCGCGGATCGCCGAGGGCAAGGAGCTGGGGCGCAGCTTCGTGGCGCCGGACTACTGGGGCAGCCGCAGCCTGGACTATCTGTGGCAGGGCATCGGCGCCTATCTGCGCCGCTATCCGCAGGTGCGCTATCTGTTCGGCGCGGTGTCGATCAGCGCCGCGCTGCCGCTGCCCGCGCGCGAGCAACTGGTCGCGTACTACTCGCATTTTTACGGCGCCGGGCATGTCCACGGCGCCGCGACGCAGGGCGGCGACACCGCCGTCGCCGCGTCGCTACGGCCGTTCCGCTATTTCGCCGCGCCGCCGGATTTCGGCGACATGAATGCGGACACCGCGTACGGCGTGCTCAAGGGCAACCTCTCCGCGCACGGCGCATCGGTACCGGTGCTTTACAAGCAGTACACCGAACTGTGCGAACCCGGCGGCGCGCGCTTCCTCGCGTTCGGCGTGGACCCCGGCTTCAGCGACAGCATCGACGGCCTGATCGAAGTCGATCTGCAGCGCGTGCTGCCGAAGAAGCGCCAGCGCTATCTGCAGCCCCGCGAGGCCGCCGCGTGACAGCGTCCGCCGGCCGACGGCGCGCAGTGTTCCTGTCCGATCTGCATCTGGGCACCACGCACTGTCATGCCGCCGAGCTGGCGGATTTCCTGGCCGGGCTGGACTGCGAGCGGCTCTATCTGGTCGGCGACATCGTCGATCTATGGTGGATGACCGCGCGCCGCGCGCACTGGGGAGCGGCCGAAAACCGGGTCATCGAACGGCTGCACGCGCTGCGCCGGGCGGGGACCGAGATCGTCTACATCCCCGGCAATCACGACCGCCCGTTCCGGCATCTGTGCGGATTGGCGATGCCGGCCATGCGCGTGCGGCGCCGGGCGATCCACGTCACCGCGGATGGCCGCCGCCTGCTGGTGGTGCACGGCGACGATTACGACGTCGTGACCCATTTCGGCAATCTGCAGGAAAAATTCGGCGACTGGCTGTACTACCGCATCCTCACCGGCAACCAGTGGCTGAACCGGCTGCGTCGCCACGCCGGGCTGCGCTACTGGTCGTTGTCGGAATTCCTCAAGCGCCGGAGCGGCGCCGCCGAGCGCTACATCGCGCGATTCGTCGACGCGGGGCTGGGCGATGCCCGTCGCCGCGGACTGGATGGCATCGTCTGCGGGCATATCCACCGCGCCGCGCTGTTCGAGCGCGACGGCATGCTCTACGCCAACGACGGCGACTGGGTGGAGAGCCTTACCGCGTTCGTCGAAGAACAGGACGGCACCCTGCGACTGGTGTCGCATCGCGGCGAAACGCTGGCCGAAGTGCCGCCGCGCACGCCGCAGGCATGGCCGGACGCGGAGCATCGGCAGGCCGCCTGAGCCGCTGTCGCGGCCGCGCTGTGGCCATGCTGCGGCGATACGGCGGCCATGCGTGCTACAACGCCGGACGGCGCGGCGCCGCCGCGCATCTTCGAGGAGCGCAAGGATGAGTTCGCAGGTCACCGTCGGTTTTCCGCTGTACCCCGGCTGCACGCTTCTGGATTTCGCGGGCGCGACCCAGGTCTTCGCCTACACCCCGGGCTTCCGGGTGGTCTGGATCGCCGCCGCCCTCGATCCCGTGTCCACTACCGAGAGCGTCTCGGTGATGCCCAACGCCACCTTCGACGACCACCCGTCGCTGTCGATCGTGTTCGTGCCCGGCGGCGGCAGCGACGGCGTCGGCGCTGCGATGCTCGATCCGACCATCCAGGCCTGGCTGAAACGGGTCGCCGAAGACGCCGAGTGGGTCGGGTCGGTCTGCACCGGCGCCTTCATCCTGGCCGCGGCCGGGCTGCTGGATGGCTGCCAGGCGACCACCTACTGGAGCGCGCGACCGGTGCTGGCGCTGTTCCCGGACGTGAGCGTGGTGCCCGGCTACCCACGCTGGCATCTGGACGAAGACAGGAAGCGTTTCAGCGGCGGCGGCATTTCCTCGTCGATCGATCTGGCGCTGAAGCTGGTGGACAACATCGCCGGGCCGCAGGCCGCGCAGACCAGCCAGTTGTTCGTGCAATACGCGCCGTCGCCGCCGGTGCATGCGGGCGCTCCCACCGAGGCATCGCCGGAACTGGTGATCAGCGTGACCCAGTCGCAGGCATCGTTCACCGCCGGCCTGATCGCGGCGACGAACAAGGTGTTGGGGCAAGGCGCCTGAGCGGCCCGGCACCTGAGCGGCCCGGCACCTGATCGGTACTCAATGCGCCCCGGTTTGCCTGCGGCGGCGGGCCGGTTAGCATCGGGCCATGGATTCACTCAGTCAGATCGTTCTGGGCGGCGCGCTCGCCGCCGCCATCGCCCCCGCCGCTCACCGTCGTGCCGCACTGCTGGCCGGCGCGGCGCTGGGCACCCTGCCGGATCTCGACGGTATTCCGCTGGCGCTGCTGTTCGACGATCCGGTGATGCGGATGACCTGGCACCGCAGCATCAGCCATTCGCTGTTCGTGCTGCCGCTGGTCGCGACCCTGATCTGGTGGCTGTACAAACGCCGCGGCGGACGGGTGGCGGCATCGCCGCTGCGCTGGTTCTTCGCGATCCAGGCGGCGCTGATCACCCATCCGCTGCTGGACGCCTTCACCGTCTACGGCACCCAGCTGTGGTGGCCGCTGACGCCGCCGCCGACGATGTGGTCGAGCGTGTTCATCATCGACCCGCTGTACACGCTGTGGTTGCTGATCGCCTGTGTGGTCGCATGGCGCGCGCGCGAACGTCCCGTCGCGCAGCGCGCGCTGGTGGCCGGGCTGGTGTTGAGCACGGCGTACCTCGGCTGGTCGCTGGTGGCGAAGGCGCGCGTCGACCGCGCCGCCGACGAAGCGTTGGCCGCGATCGGGCTGCAGGACGCGCCGCGCTTCAGCGTGCCGATGCCGTTCAACACGCTGCTGTGGCGGGTGGTGGCGATGACCCCGGACGGCTATGTCGAAGGCGAGCGTTCGCTGGTGGCGGATCGCGGTGCGATGCGTTTCCGCGCCTACGCTTCCGATGTGGTCGCGCTGCGGGCGGTCGCGGATTACGACGCGGTCGCCCGGCTGCGCTGGTTCAATCACGGCTTCATGAAAGCGCAGGAGCGCGACGGGACATTGATCGTTTCCGATCTGCGCATGGGCTTCGAGCCGGACTACATCTTCAATTTCGTCGTCGCACGGCGGAACAGCGCGGACTGGCGGGAAATCCCGCCCCGGCAACAGCAATGGCCGTGGGATGCCGCAGGCCGGCTGCGCGAGATGTGGGCGCGGATCTGGAACGAGCCGCAAAGCGACGGGGCGCCGTAGAGCGGACTTCAGTCCGCTGCATCGCTTTCAGGCCGCCGCCGGCAATTCCGGCGCCACGCCCGCGATCAGCGCATCGAAATAATCGCGGGTGAGCCGACGCTGCGTCTCGGCGGTTTCCGCCCGATTGACGACGGCACGGAATGCGGCGCGCTGTTCATCGGAATGCTCCGGACGATCCTTCGCATACCAGCCCAGGTGCTTGCGCGCGATGCGCACGCCCTGGTGTTCGCCGTAGAACGCGTGCAGGTGATCGAGGTGGCTTAGCAGGATGTCGCGGATCTCGGTCAGCGACGGCGGCGGCAGCGTCTCGCCGGTGGTGAGGTAATGCGCGACTTCGCGAAAGATCCACGGCCGGCCCTGCGCGGCGCGGCCGATCATCACCGCGTCGCAGCCGGTGGCGTCGAGCACGAAGTGCGCCTTCTCCGGCGAATCGATGTCGCCGTTGGCGATCACCGGGATGCGCAGCAGGGATTTGATTTCGGCGATGGTGTCGTACTCGGCGATGCCGGTGTACTGCTGGTCGCGGGTGCGGCCGTGCACGGTCAGCGCGGCGATGCCGGACTGCTCGGCGATCTTCGCGATCGCCGGCGCGTTGCGCTGGCCAGCGGCCCAGCCGGTGCGGATCTTCAGCGTCACCGGCACGTCGACCGCGTTCGCCACCGCCTCCAGGATGCGCGCCACCAGCGCCTCGTCGCGCATCAGCGCCGAGCCGGCCCAAGCGTTGCAGACCTTCTTCGCAGGACAGCCCATGTTGATGTCGATCAGCTGCGCGCCGTGATCGACGTTGTAGCGCGCGGCGTCCGCCAGCAACTGCGGGTCGGTGCCGGCGATCTGCACGCTGACCGGCGCGGGCTCGCCGTCGTGGTCCATGCGGTGCTGGGATTTGCGGGTGTGCCACAGCCGCGGATCGGAAATCGTCATCTCCGACACCGCCAGACCCGCACCGAGCCGCTTGCACAGCTGGCGGAACGGTTTGTCGGTAACCCCGGCCATCGGGGCCAGGATCACGCGCGGTTCGATGCGGTAGGGGCCGATCTGCATCGGCGGATTTTAGCTGTCATCCCGAACCCCCGCTTCATCGGGGTGAGGGATCTGCTTCAACTCCGCAAAGATCGAAAGCAGATCCCTCGCATTCTCTCGGGATGACAGATGGTGCGGGTCTTGATGTTCAACCCGTCTCGTCGACGGTCTCCGCCCCGGGCGCATTGGTCTTCACCGAAGCGATGCCGTTGTCGCGGCCGGCGTCGCTTTCGTACCTCTCGCTGGTGCCGATGACCTGGCCGTTGCCCGCCTTCAGATTGAAGAAGAATCTGCCGTTGGCGGTGGTCTTGCGTTCGAAACGCGCATCGTCCTGACTGTTCGTTTTCACGGATGCGATCCCGTTCCTGCAGCCGGCTTTGTCGCCGTAGCCCTCGCTGGTCAGGATCACCTGGCCGTTGCCGGCCTTGAGATTGAACTGGAATTCCCCGTTCTTGCGCTTGCTGATCACGAATTTACCGGCCATCGCACACCTCCTTGGTATGGAAAACCGAGCGTAGCAGCGGTTTGCGGCGAAAACGGTGCCTGAGCGGCATCTATCCGGGGAATCTGATGTCCAGCTCCTCGCGATTGGGCATCGACAGCGCCGCGCCGTGACGTTCGGTGGACAACGCGGCGTAGCGGTTGGCCTGGCGCAGGTGGATGTTGAACGCCGCGCCGGGGCGCTGCGCCAAAGCCGCGGCCAGTGCGCCGTTGAAGGCGTCGCCGGCGCCGGTGGTGTCGACCGGGTTCGCCGATTCGGCGGACAGCCGGTACCACGCGCTGTCGTCGCCGCGGGTCGCGTTGTCGGGGTGGGAAACGAAGCAGCCGGCCGCGCCCAGGGTCACCACCACGGTGCCGCCGGGCAGCAGGTCGCGGCACAGCGCATGCAGGCGCGGCGAGTCGAGGCTGGCGATGGCTTCGCCGTCGATGCGCTCGCCCAGGTGGCGGGCGAACAGCCCGGCGCATTCGGTTTCGTTCGGGGTCAGCACATCGGCCAGCGCCAGCAGCTCGCGCGGCACCGCCACGTTCGCCGGGGCGGGGTTGAGGATCGCGATGCGCCCGGCCTCGCGCGCCAGACGCAGCGAGGTGGCGACGGTATCCAGTGGCGATTCCAGCTGCGCCAGGGTGACAACTGCGTCCGCGATCGCTGCGGTCTGGGCCTCGATGAAGTCGCTGGTGAGCGCCGCGTTGGCGCCGGGGCCGATGACGATGCTGTTGCGGCCCTGGGCGTCGACGAAGATGCCGGCGGTGCCGGTGGGCGCATCGCTGCGCTGGTCGCGCAGATCGATCGCGTCGGCGGTCGCCAGCGCGCGCGCCAGCTGCCCGCCCACGTCGTCGCCCAGGGCGCACAGGAATGCGGTGGCGGCGCCGCTGCGCGCGGCCGCGGTGGCCTGGTTGAAGCCCTTGCCGCCGGGGCCGCTGGCGTAGTCGCCGCTGTGGGTGGCGCCGGGCTGCGGCAGGGCGTCGGTGCGCCAGACGTGATCGACGTTGAACGAGCCGACGATGACGACCTGCGGTGTTCCAGGAGAGGCGTTGGACATTTCGATGCGCTCTGAAAACGACACCCCCGGATCGCTCCGGAGGTGTCGGGGGTGGAACAGGGATGGAATGATGGATGACGCTGGTGGATCGGAAATTCCCGGTCGCCTGCTCCGCGGGGGCGGGCAGGCATCCGGTCACGCACTGGGATCAACGCAAATGGATCAGCACACCGGCAATGGTGGCGGTCATCAGGGTGGCGATGGAGCCGCCCAGCACCGCGCGCATGCCGAAGCGGGCGAGGTCGCCGCGACGTTCCGGCGCGAGGCTGCCGATGCCGCCGATCTGGATGGCGATCGACGCGAAGTTGGCGAAGCCGCACAGCGCGTAGGTCAGGATCAGCCGCGAATTCTCGCTGATCGCGCCCGGGCCGGTGCCGACCGGCGTCTGCGAGAGCTGCAGATAGGCGATGAACTCGTTCAGCACCACCTTCTGGCCGATCAGGCCGCCGGCGATCACCGCGTCGTTCCACTCGATGCCGATCACCCAGGCGATCGGCGCCAGCACGTAGCCCAGGATCAGGCCCAGATTCAGCCGCACGGTGTGCTGCGCCGAGTCCGCGATGCCGTTGTTCAGCATCATGTTGAGGCTCTGGTAGCTGCTGAGGTGCCAGTCGCCGACCCAGCCGATGATGTAGTTGACCATCGCGATCAGCGCCACGAACGCCAGCAGCATCGCGGCGATGTTGATCGCCAGCTTCATGCCGTCCGATGCGCCTGCGGCGGCCGCGTCGATGATGTTCTTGCTTTCCTTCTCGACGTGGATGGTGACCTTGCCGCCGGTGAGCGGCGTGCCGGTCTCGGGGATCAGGATCTTGGCGATCAGCAGGGTGGCCGGCGCGGCCATGATCGACGCCGCCAGGAAGTGCTTGGCGTACATCTGCTGCAGTTCGCCGTCGGTGCCGGCCAGCATGCCGATGTAGATCGCCATCACGCCGCCGGCGATGTGCGCCATGCCGCCGATCATCATCGTCAGCAGCTCGGATTCGGTCATTTTGTTGATGTACGGGCGCACCGTGAGCGGCGCCTCGGTCTGGCCGATGAACACGCTGGCGCAGACGCTGGTGGTTTCGGCGCCGGAGACCTTCATCACCTTGGTGATGGCCATCGCCATCATCCGCACCACCCACTGCATCACGCCGAGGTGGTACAGCACCGCCATGAAAGAGGCGAAGAAGATGACGGTCGGCAGCGCATGGAAGATGAAGACGAAGCCGTATTTGTCCTGGTCGGCGAAGCCGCCGAGGATCATCTTCGAGCCTTCGGTGGTGAAGTTGATCAGGGTCACGAAGACCTTGCCCAGGCCCTCGAAGATCGCGCCGCCCCAGGTGGTCATCAGCACGAAGGCCGCGAACGCGATCTGCAGCGCGACGCCGGTAGCGACCAGCTTCCAGTCCACCGCTTTCTTGTTGTTCGAGAACGTCCATGCGATGCCGATCAGCACCGCCAAACCGAACAGGCCGAAGCCGATCCGTGTCAAAGCTTCCATCGTCTACTCCCCAGGCCAAAGGCCGAACTGGGGCAGGGTAGGTCAGTGGGGTGTCTGTGGGCAACTGGCCGGCGCGCAAAGCGAAGGCGTCCGCGCAGGGCGGTCTTCGGGCGACCGATGGGCCGGGCAAACGTTTCCGGGCGCGTGCAGGGCGAAGAGCAAATCCCCCGAGGCTCCCTTTTTCAAAGGGGGCGAACAGCCGGGCGCAGAAGTCCCCCCCTTTGAAAAAGGGGGGCAGGGGGGATTTGCTCTATTCCCGGCAGCGTCGAATCAAAAGAGAACAACGCAGTGAACCCGACTCCGCCGTCCCTTGGCCGGGTCTACACGTCCCGCGCGACCACCCGGTTGCAGCCCTGCTGTTTGGCGGCCTGCAGCCGGCGGTCTGCGTTGCGCAGCATCGACGACACGTCGCTGCCGTCGCTGGGATAGGCGGCCAGTCCGCCGCTGAAGGTGATGTGCAGCGGGTTGCTGCCGCGCTCGGCCACGAACGGCCGCTCGGCCATCAGGTGGCGCAGCCGGTCCAGCCGCTCCCAGGCGTTGCCGATCGGACAGCGCAGCAGCATCACGAACTCCTGGCCGCCGATCCGCACCAGTTGATTTCTCGGACACCCAAAAGCGAGGACAATCCTCGCACGGAGGTGTTCGATGCAGAAACGTCAACAGTTCACAGCGGAGTTCAAGCGCGAAGCGGTTCGATTGTTCAAGGCAGGCGATCGACCTGCTGCGGTGGTGGCGCGGGGGCTGGGCATTCCGCGCAACAGGCTCTACAAGTGGGCACAGGATCTGGAGAAGAAGGGCGCTACGGCCTTTGCCGGCAGCGGCCGTCCCAAGACCAGCGGCGATGAGCTGGCTGCACTCAAGCGCGAGAACGCACGGCTGAAGGAAGAGAACGCGATCCTAAAAAAAGCGGCGGCGTACTTTGCGCGGGAGTTGCCGTGAGGTACGCCTGGATCCGAGACCAGACCGGGTATCCGATACGGCGGCTTTGCGAGGCACTGAACGTCTCGGCGAGCGGCTACTACGCTTGGCGAGATCGCAAGCCCGGCCCCCGGGCCGCAGCGAATGCGCGGCTACTGGAACGCATCCGTACGCTTCATGTGCAGAGCCGGGAATCCTATGGCGCGGTACGGCTGTGGCAGGCGCTGCGCCGCGAGGGCGAGTCATGTGGCCGACATCGGGTACGTCTGCTGCGCCGTGCGCATGGGATCGAGGCCAAGCGGCGACAGCGATATGTGCGCACGCGGGCGACGTACCAGCGCGTGCCCCCGGCGCCGAACCTGTTGGCCTGGCCGTTTTCCAGCCCGAAGCCCGACGCTGTGTGGGTTGCGGACATCACCTTCGTGCCGACCCGCGCTGGCTGGTTGCATCTCGCGGCCGT